>Ga0209482_1000005_pt1 | contig 274345 bp, 264 predicted proteins | sample CoawatmetaG10DNA_FD_187512 | JGI IMG/M metagenome (GOLD analysis project Ga0209482, IMG submission 187512) | Marine microbial communities from the West Antarctic Peninsula - Coastal water metaG104-DNA (SPAdes) (version 2) | ecosystem: Environmental > Aquatic > Marine > Coastal ...
CTGGGGCTTTTTACTTTCTGGTGTTTTTATTGACTCAGCAATTAGACTTAATGGCTAATAGGTATGCTGAGCTTGCCGGAGAAAACGGTACCATAAACCTTTATATCTTTAATTGTTTGAGGCTCTATCCGCATTGGATTTTTGTCTAAAATAACGAAATTAGCTTTTTTCCCAACGGTGATGGAACCAATCTTATGTTCTTGGTTTATGGTTCTAGCGGCGCCAATAGTGATTGCTTTTAACGCTGTATACACGTCTATTTTCTGATCGGCCGAATAAGCTAAGCCTTCTGAAGCAACACGGTTCACGGCGGTCCAAACCAAAGTGAGTGGTTCGATAGGCGCCATGGAGAAGTCTGAATGAAAGGAGACCGGCACGTTGCGATCTGTTAGCGATTTAATGCGCACTAGATTATGTGCGCGCTCATGACCTAAACCAAATTCGCCATATTTATCTGCCAGAGCCCATAGATAAAAAGGATTTACCGAAGCCTCAATGCCTAGGCTGGCAATTTGACCTGCCTGCTGGTCGTCAAAATAACCCATGTGATGCAATGTCAGTCGGTGGTCTTGACGTGGGTCACTTTTCTGCAAGGCGGCCACCGTATCTATAACCTGTTGAATGCCTTTGTCGCCATTAGCATGAATGTGCAGTTTATAATCGCCGCGCCAGTAATCTGTAATCTGTTGAGTTAGGTCCTCAAGCGGGGTCATCCACTCGCCATGATGACCATCTAGATAACCCTCTTTCATTTGCATTAACTGAGAGTAAATAGCGCCGTCGGCAAATAATTTAACTTGCTTTGGCAGAAACTCAATGTTGTCGGTATTATATTGGGTTGGCAGTTTATCGATCCAGTCCATGGCTTTTTGGTTATCGCTAAAGCCACGATAAAGTTTAGTGCCGTTGGCTATAAGATAGACATTAAAGGGGGGCTGCTGGGTCATATAATGACTTAAAAGCCCATATTCTGTTTTAAAGTCTGTTCCAGGAAAGCCAGGTTCGGCAATCGTTGTGATGCCATTTTTTTGGATGAGCTGCGACATTAGATCAAGCCCTATCATGTATTTTTTCGGGCCCACCAAAAAGGGTGCCACTCTAGGCGCAATGGTAATCCAGCCATTTTCGAAGAAATGGCCTTTCCTCCAGTTGACCTGAGGGTTGCCTTTAAAACTTTCTTCCTGGAGCCCTATCAGTTCAATAGCCCTGTCATTAAAGAAAATCTCATGAAATGATCGATGTATAACCGCCACCGGCTTGTCTGGTGCCAACTGATTTAGAAGTTGGCGGCTGAGATCACCGTGCCACAATTGGTGATAGCCCCAAATCATAAATAGATTTTTGCTGTCAATTTGGCTGCTATTAATACTTTGCTCTAGACGCTTTTTGTAACCCGCAGGGTCTCTAACCCCTTTTTTGATGCCGTTTGGAAACACCCAGTCATAGGGAGCTATGATTTCACTGGGCAGCACTAGTGCTGCAATCGATGGATGTACGTGGGGTTCGATAAACCCAGGCATTAGTGTTTTACCTTTTAGGTCGAACTGTCTGGCTTTAGCAAACCCTTGCCTTGCCTCAGTGAGGGTGCCGGTAAAAACAATATTTCCGTCTTGCTCAGCTACAGCCTCGACTTGGCTGAAGGATTCGCCAGCCATGGTGATAATATCACCGCCATGATAAATAACGCCTGCTGTATTGTCAGTGTTTGTAATCGGCAATTGTTGTTGACCGTCACAACCGACCAACCAAAGAACAGAGGCCAAGGAAAATAAAAGCTGTAACTTACACCTTAAACCCACACTCTTCATGAGCTCGTTCCTTTAGTATTTCTTATGTTTTCTTACTCAAACATCAAGCTCTGATATTGCTTGTGTCCCAGCAGCTGGGTCTGCCTCTATACGCTTACCCGCTCCCAGCATAATACCTATCCACCGGGTCTCAGTTTGATTTTCTAAGGCAATTTTTAACATAATAGTGAGCGGAATAGATAGCAACATACCTACTGGGCCCAGCACCCAACCCCAAAGTACCAGTGATACAAATACCACCAGAGGCGAAAGGTTAAGACCTCGGCCCATCCAGCGCGGTTCAACCACATTACCCATAATAAGGTTCACCGTTACAAAACCTATCAAGGTTAGTCCTGCCTCAAACAGTCCAAGCTGAACCAAAGCAAGTAACACAGCTGGCACTGCGGCGATAAACGATCCAACGGTGGGTATGAAGTTCAGTAAAAAGGCTATAAGGCCCCATAGCACAGCGTAATCGACGCCCAGTATACTCAACCAGATAAAGATGATGAGACCTGTTAAAAAGCTGATGGCAGCTTTGATCGCTAGGTAGCTGTGCACGCTGTCTGAAAATTTGCTCAACCATTCATGAGAATCAGCACTGCCCCTGGCACTGCGAAGTTTTTCACCAAAACTAACATTTTCAGCAAGAATGAAGATCACTGTTAATAGAATCATAAGAGTGTTGGTCATGACATTGCCAAAGGATGCCAGCGTGCTCCCGACTATACCCATCACCGCACCAGGATCGAAACTACTGCTCCATTGTTCTGCTCCAATGGCGATGCCGCGCGCACTCAGCCATTGCTGAATATCCTCACTCATAACTGATAGTTTAGCCGCGTATACAGGGCTATCTTGGCGAAAGTTGTCAACTGATGAACCTATCACCGCGGCTAAGATAAGGCCCACGGCTAACACTAAACTAATAACCAAGAAAATCGCTATGCCTGAGGGGATACGGAAGCTTTTCAGCCAGCCTAAAACAGGCGACACGATCATGGCAATGAACACCGCCAATAAAAACGGCACTAAAAGGGGCCCTGCCATCTTCAGCCCCGACACTACTATGACAAATGCAGCGGCAACGACTAGAAATCGGGAAAACGGGGGTGTCTTTTCATCCATCAGGCAACTCCAGCTAATAAGAAAGTTCAAGCGTTACAACCAATATTCATCTGCGACTATAACATTACCAACCATTGGCTTTGTATAATCATAACGTCAATCTTAATTATAAATCTCGGTAATTGATATCCAGTATTGAGTTTGAGCTAATCAATACATCAAGGCTAGATCTTTCTACTGGCGTTATGTATACAGCAATCTAGGTTTTGACTATACTCCGCGATTCCATTGTTAGATGGAAATTCTCAGGGCGGGGTGTAAGTCCCCACCGGCGGTAATCCTTTGCGTTAAGGTAGCCCGTGGGCGCTTTAGGTACTCTTTGTACTTGAAGGACAAGCAGATTTGGTGCGATTCCAAAGCCGACAGTTAAAGTCTGGTTATGAGAATGAGGTATAGACTTTAGTCGAGTAACCACTCGGATCTTTAGAGCAATTCGCCTTAGCTTGGCTGGATAATGCGCGTCTTCCCTTGTTTGCCCTCAATCCAATTTATTGGTGGCCTTGATAGCCCCTACATTAAAATTGATTTGAGCCTTTTATGAATAAAACTAGTCAAGAAATAGTAGCTCGCGGCCACATTGCGTTCGTTCAAGCCACCTGGCACAAAGACGTCGTGGACCAGCTGCGAGATTCGTTTAGACATGAATTTTCGACACTAAGCGACAAGAAGATCACATTCTTCGAAGTACCTGGCGCATACGAAATTCCTGTTTTTGCAAAGGCACTCGCTGAAACTGGAAAATACGCGGCTGTTGTAGCTGCTGGTCTGGTCGTGGATGGAGGTATTTATCGCCACGAATTTGTTGCATCCACGGTCATAGATAATCTTATGCGAGTTCAGATGGATACGGCGATGCCCGTATTTTCTGCAGTTTTAACACCCCAGAAATTTGATGGAGGCGAAGAGCACACCGCTTATTTTAAAAAGCATTTCATCGAAAAGGGGCAAGAGGTAGCACAGGCTTGCGCAAATACATTAAAAGCCCTGAGTAATATCAGCTAATCAAGTGCTTCAAAATAGTAGCTCCCACTACTGAACCCAACACCGCCATTAAAAAAGACACTAGGAGACGTTTTATCTCGAAATGTCCTTTGCGGAAAAATTCCACGTTGAAGACAGAGTGCCCACTGAACTTTGAACCTTGTTTGCCGCCAAAGCAGTTAAAGGTGCCAGCCCGACCCACAATAATGCTCGCAATGTTAGTACTCCACCAGAACCTGCAATAGAGGAAATCAACACAACAAAAAGACAACAGCGACGAATACCATCTGCGTTAAGACACTTAAACCCATTCAAATTTCTAAATGAAGTGAACGCCCACTTCACTTTATATTACTAGTTATACTTTGCTGGGGTGCTTGCCGGTATATTGTTTATAGTGCGCTCTAATAAATGCCAAATCCGCCTCATTATCGCCCGTTGGCTGAAAGAGATCACCAAGAACCAGTCGCTTGCCGGCAAAATCAAGGCCAAACAGCAAGATCTCACAATCTAGGTCATGAGCTAAACGCAAGAAGCCTGTTTTCCATTTAACTACCTTCTTACGCGTTCCTTCAGGTGCCAACCCGATGGCGACTCCACCTTCTTTTTTCGACAAGGCTACCACCTTCTCAACAATACCCTTGGGGTCAGCGCGATTTATAGGTATACCGCCCAGCCATTCCATAAACCAGACAACGCCAGGTTTAAAGATAGTGTGCTTGCCAAGCCAGCGTATACGTAGGTTCAAGCCCAAAACTGCAGCCATAGCGAAGACAAAATCCCAGTTGGATGTATGAGGAGCTGCGATAATCAAAACACGCTTAACATCGGGAATAACACCCTCAACACGCCAACCAAAAAGACCGAGGACGGTCCGGCCAAACCAGCGACTAAAAACACTTCGGTTTCCTCGAAGATGCTCAGGTATTTGATCTGGTTGCACTCGGTATTGATGTTGCTTCATTATGCTAACCTTTGAGGTTTTATTATTTTTATTAACTTAGCGTATCTTATCGGTTTTTGTACGGATGAAAATAAAAGCAGACCATTCCACCAAGACCTGACATTAAATCTCCTTAGCAATGCCATTCTCGTTGACCAAGACTTTTCACATTTATCGTCAGAAAGTAACTTTTGATTTAAGTATAAAAGTGAACGCTTACTTTTATTTTCAGGGTTTTACTCTGATGATTAAAACTGATCCTTATGTATCCCTTGAAATTGGTCGTAGTATTGCTTAATAGCGACTAAATCGTAATTATTATCCCCACTGGGATGATAAAGGTCACCGATCACAATTGTCTTGGTAGGGAAGTTAATAGCTACCATAAGAATAGGGCAATCTAACGCCTTAGCAAGCCTCAAAAAGCCTGTCTTCCATTTAAGCGCTTTTTTACGAGTCCCCTCTGGCGTTATACCAATGACAACACCTTTGCCTTTTCTTGCCAGCCGCACAACACTTTCAACTATTGCTTGAGGCTGGGTCCGATCCGTTGGAATTCCACCTAACCACTCCATGAACCAAACAACGCCTCGCTTGAAAATAGTATGCTTGGCCAACCAACGCATTCGCAGGTTAAGACCCAAGATGGTTGCCATAGCTAAGACAAAATCCCAGTTTGAGGTATGAGGCGCTCCGATCACTAACAAGCGCTTCAAGTCTGGTATCTGACCCTCAACCCTCCAACCCAAAATACTTAGAACGGTACGACCCAACCAACGGGATACTGCGCCACGGTTGGCTCGCAAATGCACCGGCGTTTGGTCTTGGTGGACCGTAGGTGTCTTGATACCCATAATTGACCTCAACTAGCTAAGATAAATTTACACGCAAATCAAGTTAGTGTTCACGAGTGGCTCGAAATGCAATATCTGGATGACGCTCTTCTGCCAGAGCTAGATTGACCCTGGTGGGTGCCAAATAAGTCAGATGCCCGCCCCCATCAACGGCTAGGTTATCTTCTGCTTTATTGCGAAAGGCCTCTAGGGTCTTGTGATCATCAGATTCAGTCCATCGAGCTGTATGCACATTAACTGACTCATACACGGCTTCTACGCCATATTCTTCTCGAAGCCGATAAGCTACCACATCAAATTGCAGCTGGCCAACTGCTCCAACGATGACATCATTGTTGCGAAAGGGAAAGAAAACCTGAGTACTACCCTCTTCCGATAGTTGCCGAATGCCATTTTGCAACTGCTTGGCTCTTAATGGGTCTCTAAGGCGAATGCGCTTAAATAATTCGGGCGCAAAATGGGGAATGCCACTGAATTTGAGTGTTTCCCCTTCAGTAAAAGTGTCACCAATCTGTATTGACCCATGATTATGCAACCCAATAATGTCGCCTGCTACTGCTTCGTCAACAGAAATTCTCTCACCCGCTTTAAAACTAAAGGCATCTGCAATACGCACATCTTTACCGGTACGAACATGTTTCATTTTCATACCTTTAGTATATTTACCTGAGCAGATTCGTAAAAAAGCAATTCGATCTCGGTGCTTTGGGTCCATATTGGCTTGAATTTTAAAAACAAACCCACTGAATTTTTCTTCATCGGCCACAACTTCTCGCTCTGCGGCCTGTCGCGGTTGAGGAGACGGCGCCCAACGCACAAAATAGTCAAGCATTTCACGAATGCCGAAGTTACCCAGGGCAGTGCCAAAGAATACCGGAGCGAGCCGGCCAGATAAGAATTCATCCATATCAAAAAGGTTTGTCGCGCCTTTAACCAGTTCTAGCTCCTCCAAAACATCATCGGCATAGGCGCCCAAGGCCTCACGCGCCTCGGGGGAGTCTAGCCCATGCACCTGAACGTCATCGGTCAATGTATGACCTTTCCCCTGCACATAAACATGGATAGTGTCAGTGTAAAAATTGTATACGCCACGGAATTCGCGGCCCATCCCAATCGGCCAATTAATCGGCGCAGCTTTAATTTTAAGCACTGCTTCAATTTCGTCCAATAAATCAATGGGGTCTCGAATATCACGGTCCATCTTATTTACAAAGGTTAAGATCGGCGTGTCACGTAAACGACAGACGTCCATCAGTTTAATGGTGCGGGCCTCTACACCCTTAGCTCCGTCGATAACCATGAGGGATGAATCTACCGCGGTGAGGGTGCGATAAGTATCTTCAGAGAAGTCTTCGTGCCCAGGGGTATCCAGTAAATTAACCATGCAGCCTTGATAGGGAAATTGCATGACCGATGATGTCACAGAAATACCACGCTCTTTTTCCATTGCCATCCAATCGGAAGTAGCATGACGGTCGCTTTTACGCCCTTTGACTGTGCCTGCCACCTGAATAAGATTACCGAGCAACAATAGTTTTTCGGTAATGGTGGTTTTACCTGCATCGGGGTGCGAAATAATAGCGAATGTACGCCTATCTGAAACGTGGTGACTCATGGGCTTTTTTACGTATCTATAAAAGTGCGGCATTATAGCTTTGTCAGCGTCTTGGGTCAGCTACTAATAGTCTAGGATTAAAATCAATCTCATCTATTTGATGTCGCGTATAATAGAGGGCGAGCCATCCTACGTATCGTTAACGTAAGATGGTGTTTTACCCACCCAATTTCACATTATTAAGTGTAAAGATATCAAAGGCCCCAAATCAAATGCAGTATAAAGGTCAAACAGAGTACGATCATAAAGGTCCCACACCAAAGCAAGGCGTGATACTTTGCAACTTAGGGACGCCAGATGCACCACAAACATCTGACCTGCGCCGTTATTTAAAACAATTTTTAAGTGACCCACGGGTTGTAGAGGTTCCTCGGTTACTTTGGTGGCTAATCCTTAATTTGGTAATCTTGCGGCTTCGCCCTCGGCGTTCAGCCAAGCTCTATCGCAGCGTGTGGACAGAGAAGGGGTCTCCATTACTGGTCAATACGCAAGCGCAAGTCGATGGCGTTCGAAAACTGTTGGCAGCAAAGCATGGAAAGGAAGTGCCGGTGGTTCTGGGAATGCGCTATGGCAACCCCTCAATTGAGTCGGCCATTAATGAGCTTAGCGCTCAGAATGTACGAAACATTACCGTGCTGCCGCTTTACCCCCAATATTCTGGGGCAACCACTGGCTCAACCTTTGACGCTATCGCTGAAGTTTTCAAACGAACGCGGTGGGTTCCCGAATTACACTTTGTTGGCGGCTATCACCAATCAGAGGCATTTATTAATGCTCTATGTTCGAGTATTAGCCGGCATATCGACGTCCATGGTCATCCGGATAAACTTATATTTTCTTATCATGGCACCCCTGAACGATACCTAAAAAAGGGTGACCCATATCATTGCCTATGCCACCAGACCACTCGTATGGTGGCTGAAAAAATGAACTTCGCTGAAGATAATATTATGACCACCTTTCAGTCACGTTTCGGCCGTGAGCCTTGGCTGCAACCCTACACTGATAAAACGCTGGGTGCTCTACCAAACACTGGGATTTACCATGTGGCTGTTATCTGCCCAGGCTTTTCATCAGATTGCCTAGAAACTATCGAAGAGATCAATATTGAAGCCCGTGAAATCTTCTCGAACGCTGGTGGGAAGGAGTTTCATTATATTCCTTGCCTCAATGACGACCCAGAACATATAGAAGCCCTAGCTCAGATTGTTAATCAACATCTCAATATTTAGGAGATAGTCTGCAGGTAGAAGCCAAAAAGCCGTTTTTCCCTAAAACTGATGACTTTATCCGTTCCCTCCGCGGAAAATCGGGAATTATAGTCCCGCTAGACGTATAATGCTGAAAAGAAATACAGCCAGTTTTTCTAATCAAGCGTCGTGCAAAACATTGAAAAAAAATAACATCAAAGCCTACATGGAAGCCGTTGGAGTTGCCGCTCTTGAGTCATCAAGAGTCATAGGCTGCGCGTCCACAGAGATAAAGAATCACGCCCTAACGGCTATTGCAGCGCGTCTTAGTGATGACCGCCAAATGGTGTTGTCGGCAAATCTTATCGACATGGAGAACGGCCTTGCCAATGGTCTAGATGCCTCTCTATTAGACCGGCTAGAACTTAATAATGAACGCATTGAAGCCATGATCGAAGGCTTGCATCAAGTTGCAGCGCTACCCGATCCTGTCGGTGAAATGACAGACTTAGGTGTCCGCCCTAGCGGGATTAGGTTGGGGAAAATGCGCGCGCCTATCGGTGTCATCGGTATCATTTACGAATCACGCCCCAATGTCACTATTGATGCTGCGAGTCTTTGTTTAAAAGCTGGAAACGCGACCATTTTACGCGGTGGAAGTGAGGCTATTCACTCTAATCAAGCTATTGCTGCCTGCATTAAAAAGGGTCTAGCTGATGCAAATTTACCGCAAACTGTAGTTCAGGTTGTCAGTACGCCTGACCGCGATGCGGTAGCAGAGCTAATAACCATGACCGATTATTTGGATGTGATTATTCCTCGAGGAGGTAAGGGTCTGATAAAAAGACTTATAACTGACGCCCGAGTACCTATCATTAAACATTTAGATGGTAACTGTCATGTCTACATTGATGATCATGCCGATTTAAAAAAGGCGGTAGATATTGCTATTAACTCCAAAACCCATCGCTACGGGGTCTGCAATGCCATGGAATCACTGGTTATCGCCCGGTCTGTTGCTGACGAAATATTACCTAAACTCGTAGCTATGTATACGGAGAAACAAGTTGAATTACGGGGTTGTGAAAAGTCACGAGCTATCGTAGCAACCATAAATGAGGCCAGCGAAGAAGACTGGGGTGAAGAATTTCTGGCACCTATTTTGGCGATTAAAATCGTAGACGGCATCGATGAGGCTATCAACCATATCAATCACTACAGCTCTAAGCATACCGAATCTATCGTCACTGAAAATGATCAGAACAGTCGCAGGTTTTTAGCTGAAATTGATTCAAGTTCAGTGATGATTAACGCATCGACACGGTTTGCCGACGGCTTCGAATATGGTTTGGGCGCTGAAATAGGTATTTCGACCGATAAAATTCATGCCCGAGGCCCTGTAGGCTTAGAGGGCCTTACCTGTCAAAAATGGGTGGTGTTTGGCGATGGACAAATCCGACAATAGCATGGCAGTGGCTATATTTGGTGGGACCTTCGACCCTATTCATAATGGCCATTTAACCATTGCTAGTGATCTAGCTCAGTTACTCGGTGTTAGTGAAGTAAGAATGGTGCCGTGCGCTTACCCGCCTCATCGCGGCGAGCCAAATGTGTCAACTGAGCATAGGCGAGCAATGCTGGCAACCGCTTTGAGTCATAATGACTCGCCGCTGATCATTGATGACATCGAATTACGTCGATCAGCGCCCAGTTATAGTATTAATACTGTTAAACTGCTGCGCCAGGAAATTGGGGCCGTCGCTCCTCTGTTTATGTGTATTGGCATGGACGCTCTGAGTAAACTAGATAGCTGGCATCAGTGGCAGCAGATTTTAGATTTTTGCCACATTGCTGTTTCGTCACGGCCCGGTTACGAGCAGCCTGAAGCAGGCCCTCTATCTGCATGGATTGCCTGTCACCGCAGCGATGATTTGAGAGAAATAAAGAGGAAACCAAGTGGGTGCATCTATTTTTGCGACTTGTCCATGTTAGATATTTCATCTACCAACATTAGAGTAAAGGTGGGTAAAGGGGATGATGTCCGCCGTATGCTGCCTGACTCTGTCATTAGCTATATCCAAAAAAACCGTTTATATGAGTAACCTTGTACTATGAAAAAAGATCTCCACGAAATAATAATCTCTGCCCTTGAAGACGTTAAAGCTCAAGATATTGTAAGCATTGATGTTACAAAATTAACTGGCATTATGGACACAATGGTAGTCGCAAGCGGTAATTCTAGCCGCCAAGTAAAATCTCTGGCTAATAATGTAGCTGTCGACGCCAAAAAGGCTGGATTCAGGGTGATTGGAATGGAGGGTGATGACGTTTCAGAATGGATCTTAGTCGATTTTGGAGATGTTATTGTGCATGTCATGTTACCCACAACTCGGGCATTTTATGATTTAGAGAAATTATGGTCTTTGCGCCCAGATGATCGCCCTTTAAACGCGGATGCGGAAGCCGAGGCTGCAATGTTGGGTTCGCCGCCTATTGGTCAGAATTAATTTGAAACTCCGTATTCTGGCTGTCGGTACGCGGATGCCTGCATGGGTAGAAACGGGATGTCTTGAATATAGTAAACGTATGCCGCCTGAACTGCGCATCCAAACCACTGAAATAGCGCTTGGCCAGCGAGGTAAAAGTCAGTCATCAACCAAAGCAACAGACATAGAAGGCCAATCAATTTTAAAGTCTCTACCCGATAAAGATTTCGTTATTGCGCTTGATGTGCTGGGCAGAACCATGACTACCGAAAAATTAGCCAGTAATTTAGCCCGCTGGCAAATGGATGGTCGAGATGTTAACTTACTGATTGGTGGCCCAGATGGTCTATCGCCTGATTGTATAGCTAGGGCTAATATGCGTTGGTCTCTATCGGATTTAACGCTTCCCCACCCCCTAGTACGCATTGTGTTAATGGAGCAGCTTTATAGGGCATGGACGATTAATGCTAACCACCCATACCATCGTAATTAGGTGTTTGGATAGATAATAATGATACATAAGGAAGCTTTCTCAGACCCTGCTCGCGAAAGAAGAATATTTGCTAGGCGGCTTATATTTTCTATGTTTATCATGTTGGTCATGGGGCTGACCCTTATTTCTAGGTACGTTGACTTGCAGGTCAATCAGTTTCAAGATTTTGCAACGGACTCGGATAATAACCGTGTACATGTGCGACCAGCGGCGCCCACTCGAGGTGTTATCTATGATCGAAATGGCGAGATACTCGCCGATAACAGGCCCACATCCAATCTCTCTATTATTCGAGAGCGCGCTGACGATCTAGACCAGTTAATCAATAAAGTTGGCTCATTAATAACCCTTACCGACAATGATATTACGCGTTTTTATAGTCGATTAAAAAGACGAAAGCCCTTTGAACCGACGCCACTAAAGCTTAACTTAACCGAAAAAGAACAGGCGATTTTGGCTGTCAACCAGCACATCCTAGATGGCACCAAGATCAGCGCCAGATTGACTCGGTTTTATCCCAAGCGTGATCTTTTTACTCATGTCGTAGGCTATGTTGGCCGGATTAACGACCGTGAAAGTAAAATAATTAATCCTATCAATTACAGCGGCACCGACTCCATTGGCAAAATTGGTATCGAGAAATTTTACGAGGAATCTCTGCTCGGAGAAGTGGGAAGCGATAATGTAGAAACTAATGCCCGGGGTCGAGTGATGCGAGTTATTGATCATGTAAGCCCTGTTGCTGGTAACGATCTAACACTGCATCTTGACAGCCGTTTACAGCAGGTGGCCTATGAGGCATTTTCGGGCGAACGTGGGTCGCTAGTCGCAATAGAAATAGAAACCGGCGGTGTTCTCGCCATGGTTAGCGCGCCAAGCTATGATGCCAATCCATTTGTCTCGGGCATTAGCCAAAAGGATTATGACGCTCTCCTTAACTCAGCAGATAAACCCATGTTTAACCGCTCTATTAGGGGCCAATATCCTCCAGGTTCAACCATTAAACCTTTGTTCGGGTTAATCGGTCTTCAAAGTCAAAGTATTACAACGGAGACTAAGATAGAAGATCCTGGCTATTTTCTTATGGAAGGTATTGAGCGTCCTTGGCGAGACCATAATTCCGAACGGGGCGGGCATGGAAAGGGCGTTGATTTAGCAAAGGCAATCATCGAATCCTGCGACGTGTTCTTTTACAAGATGGGCGTAAAGATCGGCATAGATACTTTGGCAACCAGTAGCCAAGCATTTGGCCTAGGCAAAAAAACTAATATCGATTTACCTGGAGAACGCTCGGGCATAATGCCCTCTAGACTATGGAAGAAAAATGCTCGTGGAGCATCCTGGTTTGACGGCGATACTATTAACGTGAGTATTGGCCAAGGTTTTATGCTCACCACACCATTGCAACTCGCCGTTATGACCGCTAGCATCGCCTCTCGAGGTGACCTGATTCAGCCACAAATAGTTAAATCTATTAATGGTGTGGAAAACCCTACGATTAAAGTTACCGAAAGCTCTGAGATTAGTGATAAATATTGGAATTATATCCACGAGTCAATGCGTGATGTTGTGCACTCGAATCGAGGCACGGCAAGAGGTATCAACAAGGGTTTGACCTACAACATAGCGGGCAAAACTGGCACAGCCCAAGTCATCAGCATTAATGCCAGCGACGAGTACGATCGGTCAAAGATTAGTGAGCGACAGTGGGATCATGCGCTGTTCGTCGCTTTCGCTCCCGCTGAAGATCCAAAGATAGCCGTAGCCTTAATTGTTGAAAATGGCGAGCATGGCAGCTCTGCAGCTGCTCCTATTGCCAGAACTGTCATAGATACATACATCAAATCTGCGATGAGCAAAAATGATGCTCAAAACCTAACAGCAACTAATGCTTCTTACTTAAATTCTTTGCAAGGCTATGACGCTTATGCAGAACAATGATTTTGTTAGAAGGATGCAAAGCCCGGGCGGCGATCGAAAAAAGAGTGGGTCCACACATATCGATTTTCCATTATTAATATTACTGCTTGCGCTATGCACCCTAGGATTGATGGTGCTCTACAGTGCCGGAGATCAAAATCTTGCTTACGTAAAGCGTCAGGCAACTTTCATGGTTCTTGGATTTATAATCATGTTTGTAGTGGCCCAATTCGAAGTTCGCTATTGGGAGAAATGGGCGTTTGTATTTTATGGTCTGGGGCTGTTGTCACTCATTGCCGTATTGTTCTTTGGTGTCGGCGCAAAAGGAGCGCAGCGATGGCTGGATGTTGGCTTCTCCAGGCTGCAGCCTGCAGAATTCATGAAGGTAGCAGTGCCTTTGATGTTAGCGTCCTACTTGAGCAAACGTTTTATTCCACCAACGTTAAAACATATAAGTTGGGCGATGGTGATGATAATGATTCCAGCTGTTCTAATTATGAGGCAACCTGACTTAGGGACGGCGTTATTGATCTTCGTATCGGGGTTTCTTACTCTGTTCTTAGCGGGCTTAGGCGTACGTTATTTAATAGGCACATTCTTAACCGGCATTGCTGCTGTTCCTGTTATGTGGAATTTTGTCCTTTTAGATTATCAAAAACAAAGAATACTAACGTTACTTTCGCCTGAAAAAGACAAACTTGGTAGCGGGTGGAATATCGTTCAATCTAAAACAGCTATAGGCTCTGGAGGTATAAATGGTAAAGGTTGGACCGAAGGTACTCAATCACAATTGAATTTTCTCCCTGAGAGCCATACTGACTTTATCATAGCGGTACTAGCCGAAGAATTCGGTTTGATTGGCGTCCTTACTCTTCTCGCGCTATATACATTGGTTATTGCTAGGTGCCTATTTATCTCGCTTAAAGCTCAGTCTCAATTTGGTCGATTACTCGCCGGCAGTTTAGGTTTAATCTTTTTTATCTATGTTTTCGTGAATATGGGTATGGTATCGGGTATATTGCCTGTAGTAGGAGCCCCACTGCCAATGATCAGCTATGGTGGTACGGCTATTTTAACGCTATTTATTGGATTTGGCTTGCTCATGGCTATCAGCACAGAGCCCAACCGTATGAGGACAAACCTTTGATGTCGACACTTAAATTAGTCATTTTGGGAGTACTTTTATCTGTCTCTGCAACTGTCTTAGCCGACTATTCAAAACACCCTGAAGCATCAGATTTTATAACTACGATGGTCAATAAGCACGATTTCGAACAATCCGAAATTGAGACGTGGCTGGCAAGTGCAACGCACCAAAAAAGCATAGTAAAAGCCATGAGTCGCCCAGCAGAAAAAGCCAAACCATGGCATGAATACCGTAAGATTTTTGTGACCGACAAAAGAACCTCTAGAGGTGTTAGATTTTGGCAAGAAAATCAAGAAACTCTTGAGCGTGCTGAAAAAGAATTTGGGGTTGATCCTGCTATTATCGTGAGTATTATCGGAGTTGAAACTAATTACGGGCGTAATGTAGGAAGCTATAGAGTCATTGATGCTTTGACCACCTTGGCATTTGACTATTACACCTATACTGAGAAACGCGAGTCTAGGAAGATCTTCTTTACCACCCAGCTCGAACATTTATTACTCCTGGCCCGCGAGCAAGGAAAGGACCCATTAACACTCAAAGGGTCTTACGCTGGCGCAATGGGTTGGGGTCAGTTTATGCCGAACAGCTATCGTAACTACGCGGTCGATTACGATGGAGATGAATTCGCAGACATCTGGACCAATCCTACTGATGCTATAGGAAGTGTAGCTAATTACTTTAAAAAGCATGGTTGGAAAACTGGCCGGCCAGTGGCTACACGGGCGCATGTTAAGAATACCCCCGATTCAGCTACGCTCAACAAAATGAAGCGCCCAAAAACTACGATTGCCGACCTTATTACTCAGGGCTATACACCAACTGATCCGGTTGCTACAGATCTCACCGCATTCCCACTGAGCTTTGAAGGCAAGTATGGTCAAGAATACTGGCTGGGCCTGCATAATTTTTATGTTATCGGCCGCTACAATCCTAGAGCCAAATATGCCATGGCTGTTCATCAATTAAGCCAGCAAATTAGAACCAGCCAGTGTAAATTAGCACAAGACTGCTCATAGTTTTTTTGTACTCCGCTGCCGTGTTGGAATTTTTTCGTCTTAACCCCCAGAAATAAATGTTTCAAGTGCCCATGAATGACTATGGGGTGCTAAACTTAGTGCTTACTTTTACTGACAATATGGTGTACCAGCTATGGCTAAGAAATGGCTTTTCTCTGCTCTACTAATTGCGATAGCGATCTCTTTCGTATCTCCGGCTTATAGTCAAATATTGAGGCCTGCTGAACCAGAAATTGCCGCTAAGGCATGGATGTTAATGGATGCTACCACTGGCAAGGTATTACTAGAAAGAAATGCAGATGAGCAATTACCTCCAGCCAGTCTCGCCAAGATGATGACCACCTATATTGTATCTAACGAGATCGCTGCCCAGCGGCTTCAGGAGGATAGTGAGGTACTTATTAGTGATAATGCTTGGATTCTAGGTGGCGCTAAAACTGATGGTTCAACTATGTTTCTCAGTCCACGCACTAAAGTATCTGTGCTTGATCTAATGCATGGGGTGATCATCCAGTCAGGCAATGATGCTGCCATTGCGCTAGCAGAACATATTGCCGGTAGTGAATATGCGTTTGCCGATATGATGAATCAGCAGGCAGAGATATTAGGAATGCGTAATACCGAGTATTTGAACGCTACCGGACTGCCTGCACCGGGAATGGTTACTTCAGCACGCGATTTAGGTATTATTGCAAGCGCAATTATTCGCGATCATCCGGAATACTATGAGATTTATGCTAAAAAATACTTCGAGCATAATAATATCAATCAGCCAAACCGCAATCGTCTGCTGTGGCGTGACAATAGCGTTGACGGTTTAAAGACGGGGCATACCAGTGAAGCAGGTTACTGTCTAGTTTCTTCCGCCAAACGCCGTGGAATGAGGCTGATCGCAGTGGTTATGGGTGCTAGTAGCGATGAATCCCGAGCACGCGAATCCCAAAAATTGCTATCATATGGGTTTCGCTACTATGATACAAAAGTAGTCTACACAGCTGGTGAAATATTAAAAACCGGAGCTAAGGTGTGGTACGGCGCAGAAGAGTTTTTGAATTTAACCATTGCAGAAGATGTCACTCTAACAGTCCCTCGCGGTTCTGAAAAAAATCTTAAAGCCAACATTCTCGTTAGCGACTTAATCAAGGCTCCGATAACAGCCGGGCAAGAACTTGGGCAGCTATACGTTAGCTTAGATGGGGAAACCCTAGTAGATATACCCCTAGTCGCGGAGACAAGTATTTCCAAGGCAGGTATCTTTTCCCAATTATTTGACTGGATAATTCTTTTATTCACTCGATTACTGTCGTGAGACTATACCCATGACTGAAAAAAATCAGCCAAAGATAGTGTTCCCCTGCGACTATCCAATTAAAGTTTTAGGAGAAGCACATACAAGCTTTAACGAACATGTCCTTGCCGTAATGGATAAACACGCGCCGGGTTTTGACCGCCAGAAGATATCGGTCCGAGACAGTAGTAAGGGTAGCTGGCAAGCTATGACCGTTGTTATAAAGGCCACTGGAAAATCTCAGCTAGAAAGTATATTTGCGGCATTAAAAACAAGCCCGCGAGTCAAGATGGTGTTATAACAATGGTGCCTGAAACGCCTTTAATTATTCGCCAATTAGGTACCCAGCAATACAATCACACCTTTAATGCGATGAAAAAATTCAATGAAGAACGCAACGAAGCAACCGCGGATGAAATTTGGTTTGTTGAACATTATCCGGTCTTCACTCAAGGTCAGGCGGGCAAAGAAGAATATATTTTAGTACCTGGTGACATACCTGTTGTAAAAAGTGATCGTGGTGGGCATGTCACCTATCATGGTCCCGGGCAAATCACGGCTTATTTACTTATTGACTTGCGGCGCTTAAATATCGGTGTTCGACAGTTAGTATCTCTCATTGAGAAAGCTCTTGTTGATACGCTAAACTGCTGGAACATTTCGGCTTCACCTCGACGTGAAGCCCCAGGCGTTTATGTTGATAACGGGGAGAAAATTGCCTCTTTAGGATTGCGTATCCGTAAAGGCTGTAGCTATCACGGCCTCAATTTCAACATTAATATGGATATGAGTCCGTGGCAACGCATTAATCCCTGCGGCCTGGGTGTTGTTATGACTCAAGTCGCTGATTTAGTTAATCCTTCTCCAGATATCAAGGTGGTAAGTGAGAAATTAGCGGGGTATTTAACGCTTGGACTCGGTTATAATGACTACTCGATAGGAAAACCATTACCTCATGTTAGCGATTAAGGAAGAAACCTAGCTATGCCATTTGACAGTGTACCTCCACAACGCACACGACGATTGCAGAAGGGCGAAAAGCTTCGCAGTGCCGACAAGGTTGAGCGAATTCCAGTAAAAGTGATCCCAACAAATATGATTCAGCGCAAACCAGAATGGATGCGTATCCGTCTTACAGCCTCACCTAAAGTTCAGGAAATTAAAAATATTCTAAGACGTCACAAGATGTCCACAGTATGTGAGGAAGCAGCCTGCCCCAATCTTCACGAATGCTTTAGCGGCGGCACAGCGACATTTATGATCATGGGTGAAATATGCACACGGCGCTGTCCTTTTTGTGATGTAGGACACGGCAAACCAAATGACCTTGATATTGATGAACCTAGAAACTTAGCCGCTGCTATTCAAGAGATGGGATTGAAATATGTCGTTATTACCTCGGTGGATCGAGATGACCTTCGCGATGGTGGCGCACAGCACTTTGCAGACTGTATACGTGAGGCAAAAATTTTATCACCTAGCTTACAGGTCGAGGTGTTGGTACCAGATTTTCGTGGCCGTATGACTCCAGCCCTAGACATACTATCCAAGACACCGCCGGACGTTTTTAATCACAACATGGAAACTGTGTCGCGGCTATATAGGGAGGCTCGCCCGGGCGCAAACTATGCTTGGTCTCTTAAGCTGCTCAAAGAATACAAGGCACTAAACCCATGGGTAAAAACCAAGTCCGGCTTGATGGTAGGGCTTGGTGAAACTAAAGATGAGCTACTGAGGACATTGGATGATCTCCGTGAACATGATGTTGATATGCTTACGGTTGGTCAATATCTGCAACCATCAGTCAATCATTTTCCGATAGATCGCTTTGTTCATCCAGATGAATTCGCAGAATATACTGCTTACGCAGAAAGTATTGGATTCAAGCAGGCAGCCTGTGGTCCTCTAGTGCGTTCTAGCTATCATGCAGATAAGCAAGCTAGAGGCGAAGATATAAGCTGATTTTAATATTTTTATGCAGCCGAGTATTACCCCATAATATAAACACCCTTTTAGATACGATTACTCAGTTGACCAAATCTCACGAATTGGCTCACCAAAATCATCATAAATGATTTTTTTTATTGGTCGCTTGGAGGCCTTGATCACTTTTGGAGGGCTCTTTTTGATTTTTCGACTATCTAGAGCTAAGACTACATCATTAATATAAGTTCTAGTTTTTGGTGGCTCACTGCTCACAAATGCTGATCTGCCGCGAGGTTTGTCGGCGGGTTCACCCGTTTCACCAGCACCATGTTTTTTGATTTCACCACCCAACAACAAGAACTCCGCCGTCTTTCGGCGTAGCTCCCTGCGGATAGCATTTTTACTAGATCGTGAAGTCACAATTTTTTCAGAGTAAAGGCGACTTCTTAGTCTAACAAAAGACCTTAGCCTTTCACACAAACAAAAGAATAAAACGGCTATTTAGTCAAATAAATCGAGTTGTAACGCTAAATCTTGCTGACTTGTGTCGATAAATCGCACCCCCACACCCATCAACCTTACCGGCCGCTTGCCTCGCTCCCACGCCTGATAAAATAAATCTTCAAAGCTCTCTATAGGTAAGCCTTTTGTCGTCTGACGTTCGACAGTGGTGCTGGTGAAGTCATTAAATTTCACCTTAATGAACTGTTTGGTCACTAAATAGTCACTATCGACACGGCGTAGGCGACTTCGTAACTCTATCAATAGATCAGCAATTTTTGGAACACAAACAGACTGACTCAGTAAATCGTCAGTATAAGTATGCTCAACACTAAGTGATTTTCGTCTGTTATTGGAGTTAACCTGGCGATTATCTACACCAAAACTTAAATCATGGAGGCGTTTACCAAAAGTGCCAAATTTATCCACCAACTCAATAAGAGATTTCTGCTGCAAATCTCCACAGGTTTTAATGCCTAACCGATCAAGTTTTTCATTAGTCACTTTGCCCACACCAAATATTCGCTTAACGGCTAGTGTTTTCACAAAGCCCTCAACATTATCGGGGGTAATAACGAATTGTCCATTTGGCTTGTTTAAGTCGCTAGCGACTTTTGCTAGGAATTTATTAGGCGCCACGCCTGCAGAAGCTGTAACCCCTACTTCTTCAGCTATAATTTTTCGTATTTCCTCTGCAATCAACGTAGCGCTGCCTTGAAAATCGGTGCAATCACTAACATCCAAGTAAGCCTCATCTAGAGATAAGGGCTCAACTTTATCGGTAAATCGATAGAAAATTTGGCGTATTTGCTGGGCTGCTTGACGGTACTTAGCCATAGTTCCAGGGATAACAACAAGATCAGGGCATAGCCTGAGGGCATGCGCAGTGGGCATAGCCGACCTAACGCCAAACTGCCGTGCCTTGTAATTACAGGTCGCAACCACTCCACGTCTGTCTGATTTTCCACCTACAGCTACGGGTAAATTCTGCAACGAGGGGTCATCGCGCATTTCGATAGCAGCGTAAAAACAATCACAGTCACAGTGAATGATTTTCTTCAATTATATGGCCTTTGTTATCTTTCCCCACCATTAAAAAACATGACGAGAGCCCCTGTATAGTTGGTCAGGAAGCTTCATCTTCAAACTGATGATCGGCAACACGAAAACCGAAACGTTTTGACACAATACCGGGTATTAGGAGCATTGCAGGGGTTAACAATAGGGTCAGAATCGTGGAAAAAGCAAGTCCATTGACAATCGCACTTGCCAACGGCTGCCACCAAGAGGCCACCATGCCACCAATAGTGTAGGTGCGATTGACGATATCGATGCTAACACCGTTAGCAAGCGGTAGTAATCCAACAATAGTCGTCACCGTTGTAAGCATGACTGGTCTGAATCGTGATTTTGCTGCTGCCAAAACTGCTTCTGACGAGGTCAATAAGCTATTGTTTCGTCGCAGGTAGTTATAGGTATCAATCAAAACGATATTGTTATTAACCACTATACCTGCCAGAGCAACTATACCAACACCGGTCAGAACCGTACTAAAGGGGGCTTGAGAAGCTATTAGGCCAAGTAAGACGCCCGCGGTCGACAGCACGACAGAGAAAAGAATAAGCCCTGCCTGGTAGAAACTATTAAACTGCATGACTAGCATGATCAGCATTAAAGACATGGCCAATGAGAATGCTGTCGACAAAAAGGCTGCTGCGTTGGCCTGTTCCTCATTTGCACCACGGAAACGTATTTTTACTGAAGAACCAAAATTTTGCTGATCTATCCAGGCGCCAATTTCCCTAGTTTGATTGTCAGCCAAATATCCATCTTTTGAATTCCCTAGAATCAGTACCGTTTCGAGCATGTCGTATCGTTGAATGGCATCGACTCTAGGTTTAGCTACTCGTTGACTGAAGCTACTTATGGAGACAGGCCCATTGGGAGTGTTGACTCTTAGGTTATCTATAGTCGCTAGCTGTCGATCCTGTTTCGGGTAACGTAATCTAATCTCAACTTCACCGTCTGCATCATCTGGCCGAAACTCACCAATTATGATGCCGCCGGTAACCATCTGTACCATGTTACCTACGTCGGCAACATTCACGCCCAGCATGGCAGCTCGAGCGCGGTCTACCTCAACCTCCCACTGAATGCCTGCTAGTGGCAGGGTGTCTTGCAGATTTCTAATTCCCTCAACGTTGCCGTCAATCCACTGCCTTATTTGTGAAACGGCTTTATATAAAGCCTGACGATCTGATGACGAAACCTGAATCTGAATGTCTTTACCTGTAGGCGGCCCAGTCTCCACCTCCTGTCCTGTGGCATAAATACCTGGCAAGCCCTTCACCCGCTCTCTAATTTCCGCAAACACCACATCACTACCTTCTTCTCGCTGCTCCCTAGGGAAGAGCTCTACTAAAAAGGAGCTTATTTGATCACGACTCACATCTGTACCATACACAGTAGAACTGTCGTTACTGCTATAGCCATATAGGTTATTTACACCTTCAATCTCTGAGACAATGTCATGCACCTTGAGCGTAATTTCTCTCTGTTCATCAATAGATAAATTTCCCTGAGCCCGCACCTCTAGCATGCCGTATTGGCTCTCTATTTGAGCAAAGAAATCTTGTCCCCCGTTAAACTTTCCATATGCAAAAAAGATCCCAACGATCACTAGCATTGTTACCATGATAAATTTAATCGGAGACTTAATAATTGGATTTAGGGCCTTCAAATAAATATCTATTAAAGGCTGAAAAAAGGTTTTTGCCGATTCTTCTGATTGATGATCTTCGGGGAGCGTCGTCCCTTTACCACGACGTCGAGCAAGTGCAATACCCAAAGTAGGCGCAAAAATTAGCGCGTACATTAAAGACCAACCCAAAACGGCAAAGACCGTTATGGGTAAATAAGACATAAAGTCACCAGTAACTCCTGGCCAGAATAATAGGGGTAAAAATGCGGCTAAAGTAGTACCTGTAGAGGCTATCACCGGAACCGCCATACGTTGCACCGCTGAAATATATGCATCCCGAGTAGAAAGCCCAGCTGCTGCCTTGGTACTAGCAAATTCCACCACTACAATAGCACCATCAATCAACATTCCCAGCGACAGCAATAGACCAAACATCACCATAAAATTAAAGCTGTAGCCTAACGAATTGACGACAATTAGTGCACCCAAGAGACAAAATGGAATGCCGAATCCCACTAACAAACCAGACTTGACACCTAAAGTAGCGACCACCAATATCAGCACTAAACACATTGCTGTAATGATATTACCCTGCAACTCACTAATCATATCATCGGTCATCACAGAACTGTCAAAGGTATAACCTATCTCCATCTCAGCGGAAAAAAGATTCCGCGACTGCGTCACAGTTTCTCGAACTGCTTCCACGGTCCTAATTTCATTAGCGGTAATACGCTTTTTTACATCAAGGGCAATTGTTTTTTTACCATTAAGCAGGCTGTAGCCGCTAGGATCTTTAAAGGTACGGCGAACATCGGCTACATCACCTAGAGTTACAGCACCATCTGAGTTATTGCGGATAGGTAACGTGCGAATATCGGCTGCCGTTTCGATCAACGCGGGCACCTTAATGCCAAACCTGCCCTGGGCAGCGTCCATCTCTCCCGCCGGAATCAATAAGTTATTGACCCTTACCGCTTGGACGATCTCGTCAATTCTTAAACCATATTGCTCTAGCCGAGAGGGGTCTATAACGACATCGACAACCTCGTCACGATGCCCTGATATACCAGCGGTTAGGACATTAGGTAGCATTTCCAACTGCCGCTGATAATATTTTGCGGCTGAATATAACTCTCGCTCCGTTACATTTTCTCCAGAAAAAGTAACAATAATGGTCGGCTCAGGGCTGGGGCTGAGCTCGTTAACAATCGGTTCTTTTGTATCTAAAGGGAACTCGGCTTTCGCCCGATCTACGGCCTCACGTACATCAGCTACCGCGTTTTTAATATCTTCACTAGATTCAAATTCCGCGGTAACAATCACCATACTTTCTCGAGCGGTAGCTTTAATGTCCTCTATTCCATCCAGTGTTTTTAACTCCTTTTCTATAGGCCTTATAAGTAATCTAGCACCGTCTTCAGGGGAAATTCCATCATGCCGAACCATTACCATAACCACAGGCAATGCCACGTTAGGAGTCATTTCAACTGGCATAGATACACGCGACATAAATCCTGCGACAACGATTAGCAGCATAATAGAGAGCGTTGCTCTAGTGTGATTCACTATAAGTCTAAAAAAGTTCATTAAATTGAGATTCCGTTCTATCAGTTAGCTTCGGCAACGACAAAAGAAGGATCCACACTTTCACCGTCAATAATATAATTTTGGCCTACTGTAATCACTGAGACCTCAGAGGGTAATCCTGAGACCCAAATCCCGTCCCTTGATTCGCCCAAGCTGGAGACTTTTACCGAACCAACTAAATTCCCTTTCAGTAATACTCGCACCACGGTCTGGCCAAGATCATTAAGTAAAACACTGCTGGCAGGGATTAAATGCGCATTGACTCCATTAAGAAGTATATCTAGGCGTGCCGAAAGACCAGCCCTTATTGACCGATCAATATTACTGGCAGTCGCCTCTAAACGATAGTTGCGGGTCGTCTGGTTCGCCTCATAAGCTAAATAGACTACCGTGGCTGAGACTGCTTGGTTATCACCCAAGGTAGCTAATGCGGAACTACCTATATCAATTCTGTTAATGTCATACTCACTGACGAGCGCAGTTATCTTTATAGGATGCAGCTCAACAACAGAGGCGCATAGGCTACCCACAACAACATAGTCTCCTACCTCTACGGGTCTATTTTCGACAATCCCAGCAAATGGTGCCATCACCTGTAGGTTATTCACATTAAGCTGCGCGCGCTTAAGGTTAGCTCTGGCTGTTGCTAGCCTTGCCTTAGCCTGAGAAATCGCCAAGTCAGACTGATAACCACCTGTTTTAAGCTTTAAGGCCCCTCGGTAGGCTATCTCCGATTGTTCGAGATTTGCCTTGGTTTGATCTAAACGCAAGTATCGATCCTCTGCGTTTATTTGGCATATCGCATCGCCCTCATTGACTGAAGCACCCTCCGCTACCAACACCTTGGAAATCTGACCGGCAACCTGCGCTAAGACATTAACAGTTCTATTTGACTCAGTGTGGGCCCTCAGTGTTAGTTTAGGTTCGAATAATTGCTTAGAATATTGAGCCACCTGAACGACAGTCAGTGGCGCTGAAGGTAACGCCTGAACCTCGGCCGACTTCGGGAAGGTCAAGAACCCACTCCCAAACCAAACTGAAAGAAAGACGATAAAGATGACTGCTAGCCGAACATTGTTATTCAAGATAATCCCTTTTCTAATCAAATAAAGTAAGTGGTGCTTAAGCTAAGTCAAATCACCGTTACGGTAACGTTGGGGTAAAACTCTCAAAATCAAGGTTCTCCCAGTAAGCCACTTAACCTTTCTACGATACTATTATCTGTCTCGCTGTCGATCTATACAAGGATAGCTATCGACTAGCTAGTTTCGCTGCCGAGTACTTTTATCTACTAAACGACAAATTGTATCAGCTTCTTTAAGAAGGACATTGAAATTCAGTTTAAATAATGCAATCAAGGCAGACTTTAAATAACCACGCTGACAAAAAAATTAGGCTACTTATAGATACAATTCTATATGATTCTTTCTTAGTCAATGATGATCGTACAATCCTTTTAGGCGTCTATTGAATGAACTTAACTCTATCCTCTTTTTACTTCCCACCTTTGAGAGTTAATTATGCTAATTTTTACTGCTAGAACTCAATATTGCGATGAAAAATAGGTATTTTTTTATATTTTCTTGGTAGAATGCGCGTTCCAAAATAAAGGGGTTTTACATGAATAGTCCACTACTTCCACCGCTGTTGGGCCTTTTTGGCATGATCGCAGCGTTTATTGTTTACTTGTTGGTGATGAAATATCCCGATGGTGAAGACAAGGTCAAAAAAATCGGCGACCAAATTCATAGCGGCGCACTTGCTTTTATGAAGACAGAATATAAATACCTACTCGTTTTTATTAGCGTTCTTGTTGTACTTGCATACTTATTTTTAGATCTCCAAACAGCAATTGCTGTTGTAGTTGGCGCAGCATGCTCCTCGCTAGCGGGCTTTATTGGAATGTATGCAGCAACTAAGGCAAATGTCCGGACTGCGACAGCTGCTCAGCAGGATGGTGCTGCTGCCGCTCTATCAGTATCTTTTTATGGTGGTTCAGTCATGGGCCTATGTGTCGCTTCGCTCGGCTTAATAGGTTTAGGTGGTTTGTATTATTTTTATGCTGCTGGCGGTAATCCTCAAGTTCATGCCTTAGAAGGCTTTGGTATGGGCGCCTCAGTGGTCGCTTTATTCTCTAGGGTGGGTGGCGGAATCTTTACTAAAAGTGCTGATGTTGGCGCTGATTTAGTAGGCAAGATCGAGGCTGGAATTCCAGAAGATGACCCAAGAAACCCAGGAGTGATCGCTGATAATGTAGGCGATAACGTGGGCGATGTCGCCGGCATGGGTTCTGATATTTTTGAATCTTATTGTGGAGCGATGATCGCTTCAATCGCTATTGCATACACTATGTACATGGCAAATAAAGGTATTGATTCAGATGCTGTAGCAACTGCACTCAACTTGATGTCTCTTCCATTAGGACTTTCTTCTATTGGCTTAATAGCCTCTATCGTAGGAATTTTTATCGTCAAGCTTCAATCATCTAAGGCCCCTGCTAGCGCTCTTAGATCTGGAACTTTACTGGCACCTGTTATCTTTATAGTTATGGCTCACTTTTTAATTCAATCTTTGGGACTAGATATTGCCGTTTTATGGTGTGTTGTTTCTGGGGCTGTAGGTGGCGTATTAATCGGATTAATAACTGAATATTATACGGGTGGAAAGCCAGTGCAAGAGATTGCCGAGTCGGGTGAAACCGGAGCGGCGACAGTATTGATTTCAGGGTTATCTGTTGGAATGCAATCAGTTGTTATTCCAATTCTCATTCTTGCGACCATTGTTCTCGTGTCTACTACAATAGCTGGCGGTGCAAGTATGCCTGCCGTCTACGGCGTTGGTATTGCTGCCGTTGGAATGCTCTCCACTGTTGGCATTACCATGGCAATTGACGCTTATGGTCCAGTTGCTGATAACGCTGGCGGCATCGCTGAGATGGCTGGGATGGGAAAGGAAGTACGTGACATCACTGACTCTCTTGATGAACTAGGCAATACAACTGCCGCTATTGGAAAAGGCTTTGCAATTGGCGCGGCAGCGCTAGCAGCACTAGCGATAATATCTGCGTATTCAGCGCAACTTACGATTGCTCATGGAACCGATTTCACTCTGTCTCTAACCGACCCTAGGGTTCTTGCAGGAATGTTTATAGGTATCTGTATTCCATTTTTAATATCCTCTATCACTATGAAAGCGGTAGGTGATGCAGCCTTTGAAATGATCAATGAAATTAGAAGACAATTCAAAGAAATCCCGGGACTCATGGAAGGTACTGCTGATCCAGACTCTGAAAAATGTGTTGAGATTGCAACCGAAGCGGCCCTAAAGAAAATGATGCTACCCGGTGTTATTGCAGTTGCTATGCCAGCCGTAGTTGGATTTGGTTTGGGCGCAATAGCCCTAGGAGGCATGCTAGCTGGAGGCCTCTTGGGCTGTGTAGCAATGGCTCTATTTATGGCTAATGCCGGTGGTGCTTGGGACAATGCTAAAAAGTATGTCGAAAAAGGCAATCTAGGCGGCAAGGGGTCAGATACCCATGCAGCCGTTGTTGTGGGCGATACCGTTGGAGATCCATTTAAGGATACCTCAGGGCCTGCGATGAATATTTTAATTAATGTGATGGCTATGGTGAGTCTTGTTATCTCATCGCTACTTACTCCTACCGGAATTTTCTTTTAAGTATCTGTTAATCCGACTAATCCGGAGAGCTATCTTCTCTCTGGGTTAGTTTCTTAAAAGACCCTAGGAACGACCGCGTAGGTTATATCTATAGTCTGGGGGATATTAAAATCCGATTAGGCTTGGCCATAATCTTAGTTTGTACGCTAATACTAAAAACCCCAGCAGATGCTGGGGTTTTTAGTATTAGTACTTTATCTTAATGGTTTATCAAGTCTTCAAATAAGTCGCTACTATCTAGATCGTGCTGACGCAAAATATCCCGCAACCTTCTCAAACCATCCACCTGAATCTGCCTAACCCGCTCTCTAGTCAAACCTATTTCCAACCCAATCTGCTCCAAGGTTGCCTCTTGGTGGCTCAGAAGCCCAAACCGTCGTATCAATACCTCTTTTTGTTTCAATGGTAATTGCTCTAGCCATCCAACTAAGACCACTGATAAATCATCGGTCTCGACACTACCCTGAGGCCCCAATTTACCATGGTCAGCAACAGTATCAACAAGCGACCTCTCTTGGTCAGCTACCGGTGTATCTAAAGATGAAGTGCGTTCACTAAGGCTTAATATCTTAATCACATCTTTGATGGGCTTATCAACCTCTGCCGCTATTTCCTTGGGCGTTGGGTTATGATCTAGTTTTTGAACTAACTTGCGAGACGCTCGTAGATAAACATTTAATTCTTTAACAACGTGAACAGGTAACCTGACCGTACGTGTTTGGTTCATGATGGCTCGCTCAATCGTTTGCCGAATCCACCAGGTTGCATAGGTTGAAAAGCGATAACCTAATTCAGGATCGAATTTTTCGACAGCCCTCATTAAACCCAAGTTGCCCTCCTCAATAAGGTCGAGTAATTCTAGGCCACGATTGAGATACCGGCGTGATATTTTGACCACTAGGCGCAGGTTGCTCTCGATCATTTTATGACGGGATACCGTGCAGCCCTTCTTTAATTTGCGGGTATACGCCACTTCTTCAGCAGCAGTTAATAAAGGTGAATAACCAATTTCTTTAAGATAAATAGTGGTAGCATCGATAGCTCGAGGAGCTCGACTTTCATTTGAATTAACCCTCGGGTCTCTATCAGCCTGTGTTTTAGGCCCACCCAAAATTACATCCTCGACCATTATTTTGCAGCTCGTTGCAATTTATTTTTTTTATTTACAGCTACTAATCTATCTACCGCCCCTCTTATTAATCCCATATACCATTATGCAGATACTATTTTATATATTTTAATGGATTGACAGGATCCCCATCTTTCCTTATCTCAAAGTAGATCATTCCATCAACGCCAAGCTTTGAAATTTCATCCTTATGCTTAACTGTCTGACCGACTTCAACGAGTAGATCTTCATTATTAGCATAGGCGCTCAATAACATATCACTATGCTTTATGATAATCAACTTTCCATAACCACGTAAGCCTGAGCCTGCATACACCACATTCCCCGGGGCTGCAGCATGGACAATCGAGTCCGACGATTTAATTTTGATCCCCTTTTGTAATTTGTCAGGATTAAAATCCTCTATTACCTCTCCTTTAACCGGCCATTTCCACTGTAAATTTTTACTATAAACGGACTTTTTTATATTTTGACGCGCTGGTATACGGTTATTGGGCGCCTTGGATGCGTCCGTCTGCGCTATGTTCAGCTTATTTATATCCAGAGTAATAATTTGACCAGGATAGAGCAAGAAGGGGGAGTCCAAATTATTTACCCGCGCCAAAGACTGCACTTCAACCGCATGCTCTGAGGCAATTGAAAACAAGGTCTCTCCTTTTAAAACCGTATGTTGGTTAGGCGCACTCACCCTAGACTTAGGATTTCCTAGAATTAAGGTTAAGGTTTGGCCCGGTGTAATAAGGTAGGATCGATCGAGACTGTTAGCTTGAGCCAGCATGTCGACCTTTAAGTCGTAACGCCAAGCAATAGAGTAAAGAGTCTCTCCAACCTCTACTTGATGTGTTTTGATTCGAATATTTGGCGGTTGATCACGATGAACAACCAATGCCGGGGACGTAGAACATCCAACAATAATAAGTAGCAAAAACAACAATAAGGTGACGTTTGTCAAAACAATATCCTTAACTAGCAGGATCAGGTTTAATTTTAGCCGCGTACTCCAAAAGCAGCACTAGAGCCAGACCTAGAAAAAATGTTGTGAGGCAAATTAATGTCTGGGGATCTTGGCCTACAACTGAAAGAAACTGATGCGGTAACAGATTGCTGGAGGACTGCCCTATACCTGGACCCGCGGCAAAAATTTGTTTCCATGGCCAAATTACATTTAGGCTACCCATTAAAAATCCGCACATAACAGCAATGACCCTGCCTTGAAAATGAGCCAACAGCCAAGACAATAATCGACTAAACAGCATTAAGCCTATGATGCCACCACTCGCAAAAACGACAAGAATATCAAGTTGGAGATTTGCTATAGCGCCAATAAAAACAGGGTATAGTCCGAGTAGCACGAGGATAAATGATCCTGAGATACCAGGTAGAATCATCGCGCAGAGGGCTATAGATCCTGCGAAAAACATCGTAATTAAATTTCCCTCTAAAACCATGGGAGGAGCCATTGAAATCCCATAAGCAATAACGCAACCAAGTACAAAGTAAGTTTTCTCTAAACCCCCAGATAGCGGATGCAGTCGCAGAAGATAGATCACCGAACCCACGATTAAACCGGTGAAAAAAGCCCACAGAGGTAATGGGTGTGTATCCAAAAGATAATGCATAACTCGCGCAAGCGAAAATATACTAGTCAGTATGCCTCCAAGTAGAACCACAATGAACGTACCATTGATATATTTCCAAGCGGCCAAGATACCTTGAAGCCTGAGAATTTTAAAGGCTTGCATGTTAATGGATTTAATAGTGTTAATCAGTTCCGAGTAAATGCCGCTAACAAATGCAATAGTTCCTCCAGACACGCCAGGGACAACGTCGGCAGCACCCATGGCTAATCCTTTAAAGAACAATACAATATGATGCCGCCAGTTATTCATAGCATATCCTTTATAGACTGCGAGCCAAACCACTTAATAGCGGTACAAATTTTACCTTCTCAACAACCTCTTGATCAAACTCAACCGAATTACCAAGTCGTCTCACGACACGTAAATCTTGGGTATCTCCAATGCCCACAGGTATGACCAATACGCCATCCGGAGCAAGTTGCTCAAGTAACCCTCGAGGAATAGACTGAGGCGCCGCAGTCGTAATAATGCCGTCATATAGCGCATGCTTTTCCCAGCCAAAACAACCATCGGATAGGTCAGCTGTGATATTGCCAAGCCGGAGCTTTCTAAATCGCTCCTTGGCTTTCTTCAACAATGGTTCAATTCGCTCAACGGTATAAACTTTATCAACTAATTGAGCTAAAATAGTTGCCTGATAACCTGATCCAGTGCCCACCTCCAAAACCTTTTTAAGCGGGCCTGCTGAAAGCAAAATTTCGGTCATTCTCGCCACAATGTAGGGCTGAGATAATGTTTGTGAAAACCCGATAGGTAGAGCGGTGTCCTCATAAGCACGGTGCGCCAATGCCTCATCTAGGAATATATGCCGAGGTGTCATGCGAATAACATCCAAAACTCGCTGATCTAAAATACCCTGCTCAATCAATCGATTAATTAAGCGTTCTCGAGTTCTCTGAGAGGTCATTCCAATACCCGCCAAGTCAATCGAATTCACCTACCCCTCCTATTTTAAAAAACTCTAAATACGACCATTAGATCGTTGCGGCGGCGCCACTAATCTAGCGCCAATATATCATATGGAGACTTCAGTTGGGCGGTATAATTCAGCGATCTCCCTTAACAAAACCGTTGCATAACAACCATTAGGCAGACTAAAGTTTAACTTCAATTGATCCTTTGCCATCCAGTCGCTGGCTATATCATCAGGTAGCACCAAAACACTTCGACGTTGCTGTTTTAAACCAGCATGCTCAAGCGCATAACACCAACTATCCCAAGGCGCTAAAACCCGACTTTCAATCTCTCCAACTACCCCCCCAACCGATGATCGCCCCCGACCCCACAAAGGTCCGGTGTCACCCCCCTCTGAAATCAAATAAAGCTGATTTTCGGTGATGCGCTGTTCAATAACTAAGTTAAATAACCAGGACCGCGCTGCCGACAGATATAAGCCTGTGCCGTGCCTATTGCCTTTTAACTTATCTGCACTGATTAATGTTTGAGCCTCACGAAGATTATTGCCTTGGTGACCGAACCGTTGCTCACCAAAATAATTAGGCATCCCATATTTTTGTATTACATTCAAACGCTCTTGCAAAGCAATAGCATCCACTGAGAAATCGCGCAGGATAATCTCAAATTTATTACCTTGGTGCATACCCCTTCGCAGCTTTTTACTATGCCTAGCACTACGCATAACCTGGAAATCATCATGTCTCAGACAGCTTAAATCTAGATCGCGTCCTGGTAGGTATAAACTAAACCATTGACTGGTCACAGCAAACCGGTCTTTGAGACCGCAAAATCCAACATCACCGCGCTTTATACCGGCTAATTGCGCCAATAATCCTGCCACCCAACTAGTATTTTGATCTCGCTTGCTGATGAGCAGCCACAAGTGCTCACCCTCGCCGGAGGGCTCGATGTCCATAATTTCATCGACTATGAAATCTTCTGGGCGACTGCGAAATAAAGCCGATGCTAAGGGCTTACCGTGGAGATAAGGGAGTCTATGGAAATCAAAATCGTCGGCTTTAATAAGTAACTATCGCTCGTAAGATCAAACGACTAATGGCACTAAAAGAGCGGTAGCATAACAAGCTATACCTTCCTCACGGCCAGTAAATCCCAGTCTTTCGGTCGTGGTCGCTTTAATGTTTACTTGCCCTTTATCACAACCTAAAACCGCCGAAATTTTTAATTTCATTGCATCTAAATAAGGTGCCATTTTGGGCCGCTGAGCCACAATTGTAAGATCAGTATTTCCCAAGTAGTAACCGTGCGCCGACATCATTTCAGCGACCACACTCAATAGATTGAGGCTATCACAGTCTCTATATTTCTCATTCGTATCTGGGAAATGCTGACCAATATCACCCAGGCCTAGACCGCCAAGAAGAGAGTCTATCAATGCATGAACAAGCACGTCACCATCTGAATGAGCTACAAATGATCGATCAAAAGGGATCTCGACGCCACCCAAAATTAAACGATCACCTACTCCGAAGGCATGCACATCATAGCCCTGACCTATACGCATCCTTGTTTCTCCTGATCTTGTAAAATTGCTTCGGCTATCATTAGATCTTCACGGCGAGTAATTTTTATGTTGTCTTGCCGCCCGTTAATAACCATAGCTTGCTTACCTATATATTCAATAGCCGAGGCTTCATCAGTAGGCTCTAGTTGATTTTCGATCATACTTTGAATAGCCTCTTGTAACATTCCAGCTCTAAACATTTGTGGTGTTTGCGCTATCCTATACTGATTTCTATCAACAGTTTTAGTCACTTTATTATCGCTAGTCACTAATTTTAATGTTTCATTAATTGGCGCCGCAAGAAATCCGCCGACAGGGTGCTCTTCTACATTACCAATAAGCTTATTAATATCCATACACGTTACGCACGGTCTGGCCATATCGTGAACTAAAACCCAATCATCAGGATTGGCATCTTGCTGTATAGCTACCAAACCATTTAATACTGATCGGGCACGTGTTTCACCTCCCAGAATCAGCTGTACTCGAGAATTACTGGTAGCTTTTACTCGGGACCAATATCCAGAACTGGGGTCGCAGGGTGCGACGATACGTTTTATTTTAGTAATACTTAGAAGTCGAGACAACGTGTGCTGCGCTACTAACTCTCCATGTAACTGATGAAACTGTTTTGGAATATCTGCTGAAAATCGACGGCCAACGCCCGCCGCTGGAACAATAGCCCAATAATTTGACGACGGTTTCATCATGGCGAATCAACCTCTTTATTCGTAATCTGTGTTAGCGGTCTAGGATCTTGATCCGTGACCAAATAAAATACTTCGCCACCTTTAATCATCCCAAGATCTTTTCGTGCTTTTGCCTCAATTGAATCAAGGTTTTCTTTTAGACTTCCAACTTCTTTGGCAATGAACTCATTGCGCTCTCGCAGTTGCTGATTGACATATTCTTGACTATCCAACTGCTTATCCAACTCAGCTTTATGAGCAAGACTTCCCTCTCCAACCCATAATCGAGTCTGCAAACCCAGCAAAAGAACTAAGAGTAGTATCAGTAACCAACGCATATTGATATTCTATTCAGCAAAGTCTAAGTTAGAGGCCCTATGCTTTAAATTCAGCGCGACCATTATAAGGTGCAACATTATTTCCCAGCTCAGCTTCAATCCTCAATAATCGATTATATTTAGCCACCCGGTCGGACCGGCATAAGGATCCAGTTTTAATCTGCCCCGCGGCAGTACCCACTGCCAAGTCAGCAATAGTAGTATCTTCAGTTTCTCCAGAGCGATGTGAAATAACAACGCTATAACCAGCCTGCTTTGCCATAGCAACCGCATCTAATGTCTCTGATAGAGTACCAATTTGATTGAATTTGATCAAAATAGAATTAGCAACGCCCATTTCAATACCACGGCTTAAAATATCAGTGTTAGTAACAAATAAATCATCGCCCACTAGCTGAACTCGGTGTCCGAGCTTTTCAGTTTGATACCTCCAGCCATCCCAATCTGATTCATCTTGGCCATCTTCGATAGAAAGAATAGGATACTGATCGCATAAGTCGGCCAAGAAATCACTAAATCCTTCTGCACTGTATACCTTACCTTCACCAGAGAGATCATATTGTCCATTTCGGTAAAACTCTGAAGCTGCACAATCTAGCGCCAGAGTTACATCAGACCCCAAACTGTAGCCAGCAGCCTCCGTCGCTTCCTTGATGACGGCTAACGCTTCAGCGTTAGAGGATAAATTAGGCGCAAAGCCTCCCTCATCGCCTACCGCTGTGTTCAATCCCTTCGCGCTAAGCACCTTTTTTAAAGAATGGAATATCTCAGCTCCGACTTGTAACGCTCCAGCGAAACTCTGCGCAGATACTGGTTGGACCATGAACTCTTGTATGTCGACATTATTATCAGCGTGCTCACCACCGTTAATAATATTCATCATTGGCACCGGCATACTGTAAACCCCGGGAGTACCATTTAATTCAGCAATATGGGCATAAAGCGGTATTTTTTTATCGAGTGCCGCGGCCTTTGCCGCCGCCAAAGAGACAGCTAGAATCGCATTGGCTCCTAAAACAGCTTTATTTTCGGTGCCATCAGCGGCAATCATTGCAGCGTCAAGAGCCCGTTGATCACTTGCAGATGCTCCCAATAGTAAGTCTTTAATAGTGGTATTAATATTGTTAACAGCTGTCAAAACACCCTTACCAAGATACCGTTCTTTATCGCCATCTCGTAACTCTAGAGCTTCCCGTGAGCCGGTAGATGCCCCAGAAGGTGAGCATGCAGTTCCAACAATACCATTTTCTAATATTACATCTGCCTGCACGGTAGGGTTTCCCCTCGAGTCCAATATTTCAAAGGCACGGATATCTGCAATACTACTCATAGGTTTCTATCTCCATAATAGATACTTAAACTCCAGGGTGAAGTCTTTTAAATTGATGTCTGACGTCGATGTAGCAGCCCACTAATTAACAGCAAACTTTTACAGTATATTTAAATCTGGTTGGGATTTGATTAAATCATCAAAAGCTTTCATTTGAGTTAAAAAAGGTACCAATTTATCCAAGGGAAGCGCGCTTGGACCATCGCACAAGGCCTTTTCAGGGGTCGGGTGAGCCTCAAGAAATAGTCCAGCAATACCAACAGAAATGCCTGCACGCCCCAATTCCGCCACCTGGTGACGCCGCCCTCCAGAAGCTGAGCCCATCGGATCTCTGCACTGCAGCGCATGGGTGACATCAAAAATCAAGGGTAAGCCGCCGCTGACATCTTTCATAGTTCTAAATCCGAGCATGTCGACAACGAGATTATCATAGCCCATACAAGCTCCACGCTCACAAAGCATAACTTTGTCATTGCCACACTCACGGAACTTGTCAACAATATTACCCATCTGACTTGGACTTAAAAACTGCGGTTTCTTAATATTGATCACAGCATTAGTCGCCGCCATCGCTTCAACTAGGTCGGTCTGTCGAGCCAAGAATGCAGGCAGTTGTATGACATCGCAGACTTCGGCTACTGGTTTAGCTTGAGCGATTTCGTGAACATCTGTAATCAACGGTACGTTAAATGTTGCTTTGATTTCTTGGAATATTTTTAACCCTTCATCTAACCCAGGGCCTCGAAACGAGTGAATAGATGAACGATTAGCTTTGTCGAATGAAGCCTTAAAGATGTAAGGAATACCCAATTTTTCAGTCGCCACGACATAGGCTTCGGCAATCTGCATAGCCATATCTCTCGACTCCAGAACATTCATACCTCCGAAAACCACCATTGGCGCGTCGTTAGCAATATCGATATTTCCTACTTGGAGCCTTATCGATGTCATATCTTTACTCCTCATCCCTTATTTTTGCTGCTGAAAAGCCATTGCAGCACTGATGAAATTTTCAAACAGTGGATGGCCATCCCTAGGCGTTGAGGTAAACTCAGGGTGGAACTGACTAGCGAAAAACCATCTATGCTCTGGTAGTTCAATCGTTTCCACTAGCGTTTTATCAAAGGATAGACCACCGACAACAAGACCCGCTTCTTGCAACTGTGGCAGATAGTTATTGTTCACTTCGAACCGGTGACGATGGCGCTCTTTAATTTGCTCACTGCCATACATGGACAGTGCATTAGAACCCGGCAATAAATGGCAAACTTGTGCGCCTAAGCGCATTGTGCCGCCAAGATCTGAATCCTCGCTACGCTGCTCAAGATTACCCTCTTCATCAATCCACTCTTCAATTAAGCCAACCACTGGATACTTAGTATCTGAATCAAATTCAGTGCTATTAGCACCGTCTAGCCCGCATACGTTTCTGGCATATTCAATAACTGCGATTTGCATTCCCAGACAAATACCTAAATAGGGAATGTTTTTCTCTCGAGCGGTCTTGGCCGCATAAATTTTACCCTCTATACCTCTAGCGCCAAATCCGCCCGGCACCAAAATAGCATCCACGTCCTCCACTAAATTATGGTTTTCATGTAGCTTTTCAGAATCAATATAACGAATCTTAACTTTTGTCTTGTTATGAATCCCAGCATGCACAAGGGCCTCAGTAAGAGACTTATAGGCATCTAGTAAATCCATATATTTACCAACCATGGCGATAGTCACCTCGCCTTCAGCATGCATTTGATTCTCAACCACCCTATCCCACTGCTGCAAGTCTGCGGCTGGTTTTGTGATGTTAAAACGATCCAGTACGAACTGATCAAGACCACGTTCGTGGAGCATCCTAGGGATGCTGTACACAGTAGACGCATCCATGACTGGAACCACCGCGCGCTCTTCAACATTTGTAAATAGAGATATCTTTTTAAGTTGCTCTTTTTCAATGGCGACTTCAGATCGACACAATAAAACATCTGGCTGCAGCCCAAGAGAACGCATCTCTTTGACCGAGTGTTGTGTTGGTTTAGTTTTAGTCTCCCCTGCTGTTGCAATGTAGGGCACTAAAGTAAGGTGTATCAACAAGGAGTTCTGGTAGCCTAATTCACCTCGCATCTGACGAACCGCCTCTAAAAATGGCTGAGATTCAATATCTCCTACGGTTCCGCCAATTTCAACCACCGCAATATCATGGTCACCGGCTCCAGCGACTATGCGGCGTTTTATCTCATCGGTGACGTGAGGTATAACCTGGACTGTCCCACCTAAAAAGTCGCCCCGACGTTCACGGCGTAGAATAGTTTCGTAGACCTGCCCAGTCGTAAAATTATTATTTTGGGTCATCTTAGCCCCCAAAAATCGCTCATAGTGCCCAAGATCGAGGTCTGTTTCTGCGCCGTCTTCAGTGACATAGACCTCACCATGCTGATGAGGGCTCATTGTGCCAGGATCAACATTTAAATAAGGATCGAGCTTGAGCATTGTGACGTTCAATCCTCTCGCCTCCAGTACTGCACCCAAAGAAGCTGCTGCAATACCCTTTCCCAATGAGGAAACAACACCGCCGGTAACAAAAATAAAACGTGTCATAGTGACCCTGCAAACATTAGAGTTAGTCTAGAAAAAGATATCTTACGGGGTCGATTGGCCAAGAATTTGACCGATGCCCATCCCAGTTAAGATGGTGTAATAGATTAACAGAAAGGCCATTGGTATTCTACAAAGAGTTGGTATGCCAATGGATTTTAATACTCTTCTCTCCGGGCTGCGCCTGCCACCCATCGCAAATCCAAAAATCAGCGACAGCAACAAGCTGCTGATCAATGAACAATAACGGCGCTCGATCCCGCCACCAAGGCTCTACATTGAATTCCTGGAGGAGTTTTTTAAGACTATTGGAGTGTCCTCTGCCCGCCGGCTTGCAACGCTCTCCACCTTTTCTGGTAGTCACGCTAAGCGCTGGCGCTAACTCTGCCCGTAGACCATCACCAACAGTCTGCTCGACCGTTAAGTGGCTGCCATCTGACAGTCTAATCGGATTATCAGTGTTCCAAATTACATCTTGTTGTTGATTGATAGAAGCATCGAATTCCTTCGACACCTTGAGCAGGTATAGCCGATCTCGAAACCGGCAGTATTGGCCATCGCCTGTTGACACCTTAGGTGAACTGTCTTTCCGAGCATCAATTAATGCTGTCAGCACCTCATTGATAATTTTGGCCCCGGGAGCATCAAGCCCCTTAATCTCGGGCCAATAACGTAAAATATTCTTCTGCTTAAGCGGAGTAAGATTAGTAAATAACGCAACAGACAAAGACCAACCCGCTCTTTCCTCTTCAGGCTGTAATGTTGCGATAGTTTCAATGGCAGTGGCCTCTGCCAACTCGTGACTTTCATGACTTAACTCTGCCACGGCACGAAGACGCTGTCGATAATCTGGCCATTGATGAGCGAGCACAGGAATCAGGTGATTACGTAAATAGTTGCGCTCAAAAGCGTCGACGCTATTACTCTCATCTTCAACCCATTTAAGGTTTTTATTATGAGCATACTTTACGAGTGCAGATTTAGGCCAATTCAATAAAGGCCTAATTAGACGTCCTGGCCCAACTCTACGAGAAGCTGGCATGCCGGACATGCCTTTGGCGCCAGAACCTCGCATGAGCCGATACAAGAGCGTTTCAACCTGATCATCGCTATGGTGTCCAAGAAGTAAAATGCCATCTTGCTCTAATATATTCTCAAAAACCCGGTATCGACTTTGACGAGCAGCAGCCTCTAGACCTTTCCCACTGGCAACAACCTCTACCGTCTCGCTATGACAGGCAATATTGCGGCTACCACAAAAATCTTCGACATGGGTCTGCCAAGTATTGGCATTAGGTGACAGGCTATGATTAACATGAACCGCACAAAGACGCTCAACCGGAATAACTTCCGCCAGGAGCGCTAACAATACCGTTGAGTCTAACCCGCCACTGAATCCCACTAAAATCTGTGGAGCCTGTTCGAGCGTCTTCATTATCGGGCCCAAGACTAGTTCAGACTTGAACAACTTTGTCTTTGCCACTAGCTGTTGGCCTCGTTAGCGGCCAGGTTCTCTTGCTGATAACGATTAACTTGGCGTCGAGTTAATAGAGTGCAATTTTCCGTGACAGGGTCAAACGTAATCACAATATCCCCGCCATTTAACTGACGACGGACCTGACTGATTTTATTATCAAGACTAACTTCCTGATTGCCATAATCGGTGCCCTCTCGAAGGATGTACTCCTCAATCACAGCGACAAGAGTGCCCTCTGGGAGACGTTCAGGAGGTATTTCAATCACTCTTTGGGCTTCCTAAATCTCAGAGTCATACGGTCACTCTCACCAATCGACATATACCTTTCACGATCTTTTTTTCCCAATGCAAGACTAGGCGGCAGCGTCCAGACCCCTTCCAAATGATCAGCTGTATCATTGGGATTAGCATTAACTTCAGAGGACTCTTCAAATATAAAACCTGCTCGACGGCCTAATTCGACAACATAGTCTTGCGTCATATAACCGCTTTCTTTCATCGTCTTTCTATCAGTACCCACGGGGGCACGATGTTCTACAACCCCTAAGATGCCGCCTGGTTTTAATGTTTTAAAGAAGAGACCGAACGCTTTGGACTCACTCGAGGCACCTAACCAATTATGGACGTTTCTAAAAGTAACCACCGCATCCACACTATTATCCTTCGTGTTCAAAATTTCGTTGGTTGCATCAAAAATACGCATTTGAACATTCCCGTAAAGCTCCGGATCAGATGCCATCTTAGTGGCAAATTTACCTTGAGAATTGCGATAATAAGCCCGTTCTGCATTGGGGTCATAGTGAGCCGCAAAAAGAGCGCCGGTTAAATGTTCGGCCAAAATTTCGGTATACCAACCACCGCCCGGTGAAATTTCAACCACGTTCATAGCTGGCGTAATACCAAAGAAACTTAAAGTCTCCACAGGGTGACGAAACTGATCTCGAGAGGTATCTCGCTCTCCATAGACAGTCATAGAACTCACGAGCATAAATACCAGCAATATAGACTTTGAACAGAGCCTGCCGAACTGTTCCAAGCGTTTACAATTATTTATTACTAAAAAATCTACTGTTAATTTCATGAAAATCACTCCTTTAAAATATTTTATTTCTGTTTTTAGCTCTACTATGTTCACTATAACAGCGCCGGTTAATAGTGCCATAATAAACAACGTCATTAGGTATAGGAACCCTCTCATGCGACACTTAGTATTAACCGTCTTAGCGGAAGATCAGCCAGGCATCGTTGAGAAAATCGCTAAAATTATACTGTCCCATAAAGGCAGCTGGGTAGAGGGAAAAATGAATCGCCTAGCGGGTAAATTTGCAGGGATACTCCTCGTCGAGGTGACAGAAATTCGATGTCAGCCCCTACAGACTGCTTTGGTCGCGCTGAACATGCAGGGCGTAAAGATTACCGTCGACCAGACCAATGCATTGCCTTTACCTTATAAAAAAGATGTTTGGATTGAAATTATAGCCAACGACCGGCCCGGTATTATCGGTGAAATATCCACATTGCTAGCGACAAAAGGCATTAATCTGGAATCTCTTGAGACCTTTTGCGAAAGCGCTCCCATGTCCGCCGGCGTGATGTTTAAGGCTCGGGCTAGCGTGCAACTACCAAAAAACATATCTGAGAGATATTTGATGGGCTTACTGGAGGGATTATCGGACGACCTGATGGTCGAAGTTGTGCAATCATAAAGCCATCATCGTCCATAGACTTAATAACGTCACTGCGCGCCCTAATTAATGTAAAATTGCAGTTCACTGCAATAATACTTTCAAAAGAGCCGTTATGCTTGATATTGTCCTTTATCAACCTGAAATTCCGCCTAATACGGGCAATATTATTCGTCTCTGCGCTAATACTGGATTTCGCCTGCACCTAATCGAGCCCTTGGGGTTTGAGTTAGATGACAAACGTCTTCGACGAGCGGGCCTAGATTATCGCGAATTTCAAACCCTTCAAATTCATTCTGACTGGCCATCATACCTAACCACTGTAAACCCAAAAAATATTTACGCTTTAAGCACTAAAGGCACCGTGAGTTATTCGTCAGTAGCTTACCAACCAAATGATACTCTGCTATTTGGCCCGGAGACCAGAGGGATTCCCGATGATATCCGAAATTCGATTGGGCTAAATAATGTACTACGCTTACCGATGTACTCTTCGAGTCGAAGTCTAAATTTATCCAACACTGTGGCCATTGTGACCTATGAAGCTTGGCGACAACTTGGATTTGATGGCAGCCAGTAAAGCTCAATATAATTTAATTATTTTTCTAATCTTCAAACACCTAGTATCATAGACTGTGTAATACACAATTCAACAGTAAACCTATGAGCCAAAACTCTATAGCTTTATATCGTGAGACAGGCGACAGATGACAATAAAAATTGGTTTATTTTACGGTAGCACAACATGCTATACCGAAATGGCTGGCGAAAAGATTCGTGATGCCATAAATGAAAGCTATGGTTCAGACGTCGTTAGTATTCATGATATTTCTTTAGACTCAATCCAGCGCATGAGTGAGTACTCATATTTAATTCTCGGCATTCCCACTTGGGATTTCGGTGAACTGCAAGAAGACTGGGAAGAAATCTGGGATGATCTTGACCAAATTGACCTCAGCGGTGCAACTGTCGCGCTTTATGGGCTTGGTGATCAAATAGGCTATCCAAAATGGTTCCAAGATGCCATGGGGTTTTTGTGGGCGAAAGTCATTGCCCAGGGTGCTCGTACGGTGGGGTTATGGCCCAATGAGGGATTCAGTTTTGAAGAATCAAAAGCCCTCACAGCGGACGAAAAACATTTCGTTGGCCTACCTCTAGACGACGAGAATCAGCTAGAACTAAGTGATTACTCTATAAGCCAATGGAGCCACCAAGTCATGCATGAATTTGGTCTCAAATAGTGGCCATTATCGCCGCCGACATCCAGTGGCGAAAAGGGGTTCCCTACTCTACTCTTTTTAATGAATTTTATATTTCTCCCACTAACGAAACAGAGCAAAATGAGTCTGAATTTGTAAGACTTGGTGATTTGAAGCGACGCTGGCAGGGTCTAAGCAAACATTGCGCCTCATTCACCATTGCTGAAACTGGCTTTGGCGCAGGCCTCAATTTCCTTTCGTGCTCTGATGTATGGCTAAATATCGCTCCGAAAAGTAGTGTTCTCGAGTTTTTTTCTGCTGAACTGTTTCCTATCGATAAAGCTGAACTAGCCAAAATATTATCTCAACGTCCCCATTTTCGTAACTTGTCGGACGAGTTAATTAAACTTTACCCAGTACCAGTGGCGGGTATTCATAGTATCGAATTATTCCAAGGTAGGGTAAGGCTTCACCTTATGCTTGGTGATGCTAATGAAATGTTTAGTTCAATTAGCCAAAGCCCTCACCAAGAGCAAGCCCATTACAATAGGCGCCCTGTTGACGTATGGCTACTCGACGGCTTCGCACCGACAAATAATCCTGCTATGTGGAGTCCTGAGTTACTGGCAACTATCGCCTCGCTATCTGATCAAACCACTATCGCACTGACGGCTAATATTGATCAAAAAAAAATCTTAACCGTCTCTAAAAACCTACAGTCAGCTGGATTTTTAATTCAGCCAACTGAAAGTAATGGTTCACAAAAATTACGATTAAAAGCATTATTTTCCGGCGGAAAATATCAGCAGCTGGAGCTTGATAATTCATCCGGCTCAACCCAATGGCATCTAGATAAGACCGTGCGCCCAATTACCACCAGAGGTCAGGAGGTCATCATTATTGGCGCTGGTATTGCTGGTTGTACTGCCGCTGTGGCTTTAGCTAAACGAGGTTTCAACGTTAAAGTAATAGACCGGCACCCTAGAGCCGGCCAGGAGGGGTCGGGTAATAGTCAGGCAATTGTCTATCCAAAGCTGTCACTGAGAGATGATGTACTACCGCGTATTAATCTTCAGGCTTTACTGTTTTCCAGCCGATACTATGCACCGTTTTGGGAGGGCGGCTTGGGCAATCGGTGTGGGGTTATCTCTTTGCCTGGAAACCCCAAAATTGCTGAAGATTTTATCCAGATTAGTCAGCGCTTTTCAGGTTGTGGAGATTTTGTTCAACTTTTAGAAAATGACGAACTCTGCGATCGCAGTGGCCTTTCTTTAGCATCTTCAATAGGTCTATTTTTCCCTCTACTAGGCTGGTTGCCACCGTCAATAATTTGTCAGCAACTGCTGAAAGAGCATAGAATACCTTTGATACATGCGGATATTGACCATTTCAATCATCAACAGTCAGACAGTCGATGGCATCTTTTTGATACTTCAGAAAATCTAGTTCATAGCACTGATATCCTTGTGGTTGCGACTGCCTATGGTTGCGAAAAGTTTGAGCAAACTAATTTCTTACCCATTACCCAACTAAGAGGCCAAATTAGCAAGCTGCCTGCGAGGACTAGCACCAAGTCACTAAAAACCATAGTCTGTGGTGATGGTTATATCACTCCCGCTCATGATAACTATCACAGTTGTGGTGCGACTTATAATAAAGGTCTTTTTTCAACTGAGTTACGTGTGCAAGATCATGAGATGAATATAGCGCAGATGGGGCACACAGACTCAGGTCTTGGTGATGTCTTAAAAAACCTTGATGCTACTAATATGGATGGTAGAGCAAATTTTCGGTGCACGACTAAAGATTACTTACCTATCGTTGGGCCAGTGCCTAACTTTTCATCAATGCTTAAAGACTTTGGGTTTTTGCGCCGCGATGCACGTGCAGATTCGATGATGATGGGTGATTACTTACCTAACTTATATATCAACTGTGGGATGGGATCTCGAGGGCTTAGCTATGCCCCCTATACCGCAGAGCTTTTAGCCACTCAGATAAGCCAACAAATCCCCTCTTTAGAGAGAGATCTTATTCAAGCTATGCATCCTGCAAGATTCTTAATTCGCGATCTAAAAAAGAAACGTCTCTAACCAATTAGGGTAGTTTAAGGAACCCCCTGACCTAGTGTAGATTATTGCACGTTTATCGATAACTTAACTAAACAGCGGAGAATGGAATCATGTTAAATTTTAAAATTCAATCAACGACTAGAATTATACTATTGATCAGTATTTTGTCCTTTGTTGGCTGCACCGAGAACCCTTACCTAGATCTTGAAGGAGCCCCTCAAGATTCAGATAACGCATTAACAAAGGTTTGGACTGGCCCCTACAATGGTGTCCCAAACTTTGATGAAATGACGCTAGAAGACTTAAAGCCAGCTTTAAATCAAGCAATGGCAATAAATCTAATCGAAATAGAAAATATTGCTAATCAATCAACTAGCCCAAGCTTCGACAACACCATAGTCGCTCTTGAGCGCACAGGTAAAGTCCTCGATAGGGTGTTTACCTACTATGGAATATGGTCATCAAACTTATCTTCCCCTGAATTTCGAAACATTCAGCAGGAAATGGCACCCATAATGAGCGCCTTCTTTTCGAAGATTAGTCAAAACCAGGCTCTTTTCAACCGTGTAAAAGCCGTTCACGAAAATCTAGAATCAAGCACTCTCAGAGCGGATCAACAGCGTCTAGTGAAGCTTACTTACAATGGTTTCGCCCGCAATGGAGCAACCCTTTCTGAAAAAGATAAAAGGCGCTACACAGAAATCAATCAACGTCTAGCTGAGCTTCATACTCAATTTGGCAATAATGTACTTGTTGATGAAGAAAACTATGTTGTCTTTGTCAGTGAATCCCAGCTTGGCGGCCTACCAAGTTCGTTAATAAGAGCGGCGGCTGCAGCGGCGGAAGAATTAGGCAAGCCCAACATGTATGCCATTACCAACACTCGATCATCGATGGCACCTTTCTTAACCTTTTCCGAGCAGCGGTCACTGCGCCAAAAAGTCTGGAATAACTACTATAGTCGGGGCGACAATGGCGATCAATACGATAACAATAAAGTTATTGCAGAAATCTTAAACTTGCGACATGAACGAGTCGGGCTTCTGGGCTATGACAACTATGCGCAGTGGCGCTTGGAAGATAGGATGGCCAAAAATCCTGAAAACGCCATGGCACTGTTAGAAGCCGTGTGGCCTTCGGCAATTGCCCGAGTATCTGAAGAAGTCGCAGATATGCAAGCCATTGCCGACACCGAAAATACTGGTATGAAAATAGAACCATGGGATTATCGCTACTATGCTGAAAAGGTCCGGAAAGACCGTTATCAAATGGACTCAGACGAAGTTAAACAGTACCTGCAATTAGATAAACTTAATCAAGCAATGTTTTTTGTTGCTAGTGAGCTATTTAATTTCACCTTCACTGCAGTAGCAGAAAATAGCATTCCGGTATTTCATCCGGATGTAAAAGTATGGGAGGTAACCGATAAAATTAGCGGGGAACATGTTGGGTTATGGTATTTGGATCCTTTCGCGCGCAAAGGAAAGCGTTCTGGTGCTTGGGCCACCTCGTACCGCAGCTACACGACCTTTGAGGGTAAAAAAACGGTCCTCAGCTCTAATAACTCTAATTTTGTTAAGGCTCCGGCCGGTCAACCTGTCTTAATTTCTTGGGATGATGCCACCACCTTTTTCCATGAATTTGGCCATGCTCTTCACTCGCTATCTTCGAGCGTTGAGTATCCCAGCCAAAATGGGGGTGTCCGTGACTACACCGAGTTTCAATCTCAGTTGCTAGAGAGGTGGTTAATGACCGATGAAGTTATCAATAACTATCTCGTGCATCATCAAACCGGTGAGCCCATACCAAAAGCGTTAGTGAAAAAAATCAAAGCGGCCGCGACCTTTAATCAGGGGTTCGCTACCACCGAATATCTAGCTAGTGCGATCATGGATTTAAAGTTTCATACTACTGACCCATCTGGTATAGACCCAGATATATTTGAACGCAAAACACTGACTGAGCTAAACATGCCCAAGCAATTGGTTATGCGTCATCGCAGTCCGCATTTTGGTCATGTATTTTCAGGGGAAGGTTACTCATCTGGCTATTATGGCTACATGTGGGCGGATGTATTAACTTCGGATGCCGCCGAAGCTTTTGCCGAAGCCCCCAACGGCTTCTACGATCAAGAAGTCGCAGAACGTCTAGTCAAGTATCTTTTTACGCCGAGAAATGCTGTCGATCCAGGCGAAGCCTATAGGGCTTTTCGCGGACGTGATGCCGATATAAAACCATTGATGCGTGATCGAGGATTCCTGATTATTGACTGAGCTTAGGTCTATTTTGTGGCGACGCGACCTAATCTCGTCGCCACAAACCTGACGAGGTTACTTGTCCTCGACACCCAAACTAACCCGCAACCCTTGCTTGTACATATTGTGGCTTTCGATCTGATCACCCATTGCTGCATGGACGTCGGCCAATCTTAGGTAGATATCGGCACTTGGTTGTAGCCGGAGGGCAACCGAAAAATAATCTCGCGCTTTTCCCCAAAATCGCAACTGGCAACAAATACGTCCCAAAGCAACCAATAAAACAGCGTCCTCAGGGTGATCAGATAGCCATTTTTCAGCGGCAAGCAACTGTTTTTCTGGCGCAGAGGTCTCTAGCTGCCCAAACCTCTCAACTAACTCAGGGTGCCACCGCTTATTAATTGTTTTGACCAGAAGTAACTGCACCCTATCGGTGTCATTAACTTGTTGTAAAGCATCAAAATAACCACAGATTAGTTCAGCATCGTTATGCAATCGCCTGGGTATAAGTTCCCAAAGATCGCCCGCCTGATCCTTCTGCTCTTGAAGAGTAAATTCAGGATTCGGAATGAAATCAGATAATAAATTAGCATATACATCCTGCTCTAAAGCCTTCATATCGGATGGATTTATGGCTTTATAATAATTTAAATCATGTAGGAGTTTTTGCAAAGACGACCAGTCACCCATCAAATAATAGGTATCAGAAAGTAAACGAAGAACACCTCGGTCCCCGGGTTTACTTGCGGCAATAGGTTGTAATAACTGAATAGCCTCATCCAACTGCTCTTCCAGAATAAGCATTTCAGCCAAAGTCTTATCGGCAAGTAATTTAGCCTTGGGATGGCTCACCTTAAGTTGCTCTAACAACATGCGAGCCTGATCAATTTGATTGTTTTCTGCAGCCGCACGGGCCGCAAACAGCAAGTTCACATCGGGCATGGAAGACCCGTCAGCGCCAGATAAAAGCATCGTTGAGGCCTGTTTCCAGTCATGATCAGAGAATAGAATTAATCCCTGAGCTGTTTTACTTCCATGCTGTTGACTGCGCCTAAGTGTCCACCAACGCCGCAGACCTCCAACATCACCAAGCCATTTAAATAGCAACAACAACCAAGCACCTAAACCCGTCGCCGTTAAGTAAAGCAAGATGCCGACCCAGACGGTCATCTCAACAGTGGTATTGTTGAAACTCAATAAAATATAGCCGCTATCGCTTTGCATCACCCAGATGCTCGCCGCACCAAGTAGCAACGCCATGACCAAAGTCACTAATAATCTTCTCACGGCTGACGATTCCCATCATTTATCACTGGCTGCTCATCAACGCCATCCAACAGGCGGGTTTGCCTCGTAATAATCAAAGTCTCAAGAGCATACATCGACCGATCAACACTAGGTAACTGCTGCACAATATTGACCGCGCTAAGTCTAGAGATACGCTCCTGTAGTTCTTTTGATCCAGCGTTAAGTTGAAAATACGTCGCCATCCATTGTTGCGCATTTTCTAGGCTAATGACATATACCGCCGGTTCCTCTCGAAGCGCAGCATTAGCTGCCTGTTGCAGCAGCAAGCGCAAGTTACTGCGCACTATGGATTCTTCAGATGATGATAATATTGACTGAATCGGAATATCTCTGTCTGTTACCTTAACTAGGCGCCTGAAGCCGTCAATAAAATCATTAAACCGAGACATCCACGGCACATTTTGATCGGTCGATATCTCCTTGGGGTGCACTGCCATCAATTCTTCTTCGATGCCTGAAGTCTCTGTTGAAATCGCTAAGTTAAGCAAATCAAGCCGGTTAATCTGATTTGCTAGGGCATTAATTTCTAGGATAACGCCCTCTATATCAATTACGCCAGCTAAACGAAGTGCCATAATGTCGTCAGCCACAGCGGCACGCACGGAAAATAAATCCAACTGCTCTAAATTACTTAACAAGTCATCCACCTGAGTTAATAGGGCCAGCGGATTTTTGGTGCTACGTTCAGTTTGTAACCGTTGGTTGGCTAGACGAGTGAGGTATGCAGCTTCGGCCAAATACCAGTCGCTCCGTGTCGTGGAACCCAACTCAGTGAGGCGTGCGCCCTGACCATTAACTTGCAGCTGGAGATCACTCAGTTGCTTTGACAGCGTTTTAATATAGTTCGACTGAACATCTAAAATAGAATCGCTGTCAGTGTAGTGCCGTTGTGATTGTTGTAAGTGATCATTAAAATCTATGCCCAGACGGGCATACGATTGCTGTTGTAATTGCAGTTGCTGCCACTCACTCCATCCCAGCCATCCCGAACCGGCCAGAATAGACAGCAGCACTATCACGCAGGTCCATTTTAGTAACGGGAAGCCCCCGGAGTTTTTAATGGCCGCAACCGCACCGGTTTTGGGCGTCTTTTCAGATTTATCGTTTGCCTTAATTTTAGATTTAGGCATGGACTGATCACCTGCCGTAGGTTGCTTAGTTGTTTCTGTCACCCTCTACCCCTCTCGAACTTAATAAAGGCCCACCTTGAGACGCACCCTACACTGAATGTAATAGACTTAGTTTAAAACACTTTTTGCAAAGCAGCATACATTGATTCTGGCATTACGCTATCCGCCACTATCACAGTACCGTAGCCCAATCTTTTTGCTGTCTCCGCTACCCGGTTACTGGGCACCACGACGGGTAAATTATTATCACATCTAATCTCACTAACGGGCCCTATCGCCTCGAGCAACTCTGCACTGTGAACAACCAAACAATCGACTTCTGTGAGTTGCTGATGCGTCACATCGACTTGCTTTTGATCTACAACCCTTCGGTATAGATCGCAATATTCTACTGTAGCACCTCGAGAGATCAAACCCTGTTTTAGGGTTTCACGCCCTCGTCCGCCACGAAAAATAATCACGGACTTATTCTCTAAGTTTTTTAGTTTCGGTGAAGTCAGCAACCCCTCACTAGTGATCTGGTCTGTGGGGTAATTTACGTTTTGAGTATAGTCGACAACCACCTGCGCAGTTTGCCCGCCAATAGCAAAATACTCCATACCCAACGGCAGCATTGGCCAATACTGATCCAGCCATTTGATCCCTATCTCTGCAGCATTAACACTAACAAAAATAGCTATATCAAACTGATCAAAAGCTAATATTTTTTGCTTAACCTGCTGGCTTTCAAGAATCGGCTCTATCGCCATAATGGGAGTATGGATGACTCTTGCTGAACCCTCGTCAAGCAGTAATAAGAATTCGTCCTGCCGTCGAAGAGGCCTAACCACTAGCACGCACTTATCCATCAAACTGCTAACTTTCATAGACCTCAGCCAGTATTTTTCCTGCTCCCTGAGACAGTAAATCTTTGGCAACTTGGACACCAAGCTCTTCGGGATTGTCTCTATGTCCCTGAGCCTGCGCGGTCAAAATATGACTGCCATTAACACTCCCCACTAAGCCTTTCATGGTAAGGGTTGTGCCGTCCTGCTCAAGCTCAGCAAAACAAGCTATAGGCACCTGACAACCTCCCTGTAGATGCCGGTTAGTGGCTCGTTCTGCCAATACGCAGGTCGCAGAATCAATATGGTTTAGCGGAGCCAACAATTGCTTAGTTTTACTGTCATTAGTCCGGCACTCAATACCCACTGCGCCTTGACCTCCAGCAGGAAGAGAAATATCAGAGGAAAGTCTTTGAGTGATTCGATGGCCCATGTTAAGACGGACCAGACCTGCGCTAGCCAAGATAATAGCGTCGTACTCTCCCGAGTCTAACTTAGCCAACCTCGTATTAACATTACCGCGTAGCTCCCTCACTTGGAGATGGGGAAATGCTGCACGAACCTGACATTGGCGACGCAGGCTAGAGGTACCAATAACACTACTATTAGGCATCTGCGCCAAACTATGGAAGCTATTGGAAACGAAGGCGTCGGAAGGATCCCCCCTCTTGCAGATGACCTCTAACCCAAGCCCTTGAGGCAACTCCATAGGTACATCCTTCATTGAGTGCACGGCGATATCCGCAAGACCCTCTAGCATCGCGGTCTCCAACTCCTTAACGAAAAGACCTTTTCCTCCAACCTTGGCCAACGGCGTATCAAGCAACTTATCTCCGCGCGTCGTCATTGGCACTAACTCAACCTGAAGGCCTGAATGATGTCTCAGTAATTCACTTTTGACAAACTCTGCCTGCCATAGGGCCAATGGGCTTTTTCGCGTAGCTATTCGAAGGATATCTGTCACTTAAATGGCCTAAATAAGTCGAGTAATTCCCATTATCGGTGATTTATCCGCTTTTGTCAGAGATCCATAGAAATTAGATTATAAGGATCCATATAATCCTTGAGTAAGTAGATTTTAGTACAGATAATTTCAAGTTTTAACTTATTAGCCTAATGTTTGGCTATAATTGTCCTCTTACAGTTTATAACTAGGCAATAGTGGTCATGAGTAAATTAATAAAGGGTTCGGCAGATAAACCTGATAACGCAAAAATCAACCAAGCATGGGGTGGTCGATTTAATGAACCTGTGGATGATTTCGTAGCACGCTTTACTGCTTCGGTTAATTTCGATCAGCGTCTTTATCAACATGACATTCAGGGTTCAATTGCTCATGCGTCGATGCTAGCCGAGGTCGGCGTGTTAAGCTCCACCGAGGCAAATGAAATAGTCGCTGGCCTGCAAACTATAGCCAGAGATATTGAAAGTGGTAATTTTGACTGGTCGATTGCTCTTGAAGATGTGCACATGAATATTGAGGCCGCATTGACCGAGAGAATCGGCAGTGTTGGAAAGAAACTCCACACCGGCCGATCTAGAAATGATCAGGTAGCCACAGATATACGCCTTTGGCTAAGAGATGAAATTGACGGAATTAAGGCTCTTTTAAGTGTACTGCAAAAGGGCATGATTGAACTTGCCTCAGCTGAAAGTGATACCATTATGCCGGGATTCACTCACTTACAGACCGCTCAACCTGTTACCTTTGGCCATCACCTATTAGCCTGGAACGAAATGCTGGAGCGCGATTTCGGTCGTCTGCAGGATTGCCGAAAACGACTCAATCAATGCCCGCTGGGTGCCGCTGCGCTAGCCGGCACCAGTTACCCCATTGACAGGGAATACACTGCAGCACAGTTAGCTTTTGATAAGGCCACCGAGAACTCACTCGACTCCGTCAGTGACCGCGACTTTGCCATTGAATTCTGTGCTTTCGCCAGCATACTGCTAACCCATATGTCGCGCATGTCAGAGGAACTTATTCTCTGGACCTCTGCACAGTTTCAATTTATTGAACTGCCCGATCGTTTTTGCACCGGCTCATCAATTATGCCGCAGAAGAAAAACCCCGATGTCCCTGAATTGGTGCGCGGTAAAACCGGCAGAGTAAACGGACATCTGATAGCACTGCTAACGCTCATGAAGTCGCAGCCTTTAGCCTACAATAAAGATAACCAAGAAGATAAAGAACCTTTGTTCGATACCGTGGACACCGTTCGGGACTGCCTGCGTGCATTTGCTGATATGGTACCTGCCATTCAAACCAATAAAATAGCCATGTATGAAGCCGCAAAACGCGGATTCTCCACCGCAACTGATCTGGCTGATTATCTCGTGGGCAAAGGGATTGCTTTTCGTGATGCTCACGAAATTGTGGGTAAGTCTGTCGCTTATGGCATTGCCGAAAATAAAGATTTATCGGACATGACGATTGGCGAGTTAAGCGCCTTTTCAAAACTCATTAAAGACGATGTTTTCTCGGTGCTCACTCTGGAGGGATCAGTTGCCGCGCGCAATCATATTGGAGGCACAGCCCCGCAGCAAGTCAAAGCTGCGGCCAAGCGAGCACTCAAAAAAGTAGCGAACCGCTAGTTAGAAACTAAACTGGATAGATTCAGATGTTTGCAGCTGACAGGCTTCAGTGAGCATGGCTGAAAGCAGTTCACCACTGACAGTATTACTCCACCTTGTTTCGCCATCATCTTCTTGTAACTTAAAGTGGAATCCGCCAGACTTGGCCGCAAGCCATATTTCAGCCATTGAGGGTTGTCTTGATAAGATAATCTGAGATCCATTCAGGTCACAGGTTAGCGTAAGCATGCCACCGCTATTTTCATAATCAATATCAACACCACTATCGTCGATAGTCTCTTCAATTTCAAACATTAGTTCATCAACTATTTGATTAAATTCTGCTTCGTTCATTACTCTCAATCCAGGCTGGTTTTGTTCTAAAGGTTAGATCACCAGTATAATTGTTTGGGTGTAATCCGCCAGTGCCGTTATACTGAACTGCTTTAACAGGGGCTTTTAATGAACTACACGCGCACTGCACATCTATTTTTTACGCTAATGCTGTTAGCTCTTGGTGGATGTGGAAACACTGGCGACTTGTATCTTCCTGAAGATTCATCGGAAACACCCACATCAGACGTCCCACAAACAGAATCCTAAGTCACTATGCATAGTACTATTAGCCGCAATAACGGCGATCTTTTTATGGAAAATATCGCTCTCAATGACATTGCCGATCAGTTTGGTACGCCTTGCTATGTGTATAGCAAAAGAGCGATTGAGCTTAATTACAGTGCCTACGTTACAGCACTGGGCGGTTATCCTCATTTGGTTTGCTACGCAGTAAAATCGAACTCAAATATTGCCGTACTACAAACCCTGGCCGCCTTGGGTGCTGGTTTTGATATAGTGTCAATCGGCGAGCTAGAGCGTGTATTGTTGGCTGGTGGGGACCCCAGCAAAGTCGTATTTTCTGGCCTTGCGAAAACTGCTGACGAAATGAATCGAGCGCTAGAAGCTGGTATTCACTGTTTTAATGTTGAGTCGGAGTCGGAACTGGTGCTTCTCAATGCCACAGCCGCAAGCCTATCAGTTAATGCGCCTGTTTCGATTCGGGTTAATCCAGACGTGGATGCGAAAACGCACCCCTATATCTCAACTGGGTTAAAAGAAGATAAATTTGGTATCGATATAGATCAAGCCTTGGGCGTCTATGAACGTGCGGCTCAGATGGATAACATCGACCTAATCGGCGTCGACTGCCATATAGGATCTCAACTAACGGAAGTGAAGCCATTTCTCGATGCCATGGCACGGCTGTTAATTCTTGTTGATCAGCTAACTGAGCGAGACATACCTCTCGCGCACATAGATATTGGTGGTGGTCTTGGTGTGCGTTATCAGAATGAGCAGACTCTGTCAGTAGGTGACTATATGGCAGAATTGCTCCCACTTTTGGCGCAACGCAATGAGACACTCATTTTGGAGCCGGGTCGTTCAATAACGGCAAATGCCGGGGTGCTACTTACCCGCGTGCAATACCTTAAGTCCAATGACCACAAAAATTTCGCGATTGTTAATGCCGCGATGAACGATATGTTGCGTCCATCTTTATATCAAGCTTGGATGGATATCCAACCAATTTCAATTCATTCTGATAGTGAAGAAAAGATTTATGATGTAGTAGGTCCCGTCTGTGAAAGCGGTGATTTTTTAGGTAAAGATCGTACATTATCGATTAGTGAAGGTGACTACCTCTGTCTTTTTTCTGCCGGATCCTACGGTTTTGTGATGAGTTCTAATTATAATAGTCGTCCTCGGGTAGCAGAAATAATGGTTGCCGGTGAGCAGGTTCATCTTATTCGTCAGCGAGAAACGCTGCGAGACTTGGTTAGAGGAGAGCAACTTTTGCCGGTCAGTTGATCGTCGATTTGTTGAGAGAAAATATTATGCTCATGAAATTCACGAAGATGCACGGCCTAGGCAATGACTTCGTTGTTATTGATGCTGTCACCCAAAATGTACACGTCACAGGAGCGATGGCCAGACGTCTTTCAGACAGGCATTTAGGTATCGGCTGTGATCAGGTGCTTATTGTCGAGCCACCTTCAGATAAAACCCTAGACTTCGATTACAAAATATTTAATAACGATGGCGGAGAAGCTGAACAGTGCGGCAATGGTGCGCGATGTTTGGCACGTTTTATTAGGGACCGCCGTCTATCAGGCAAAGAAACCGTACGAGTCAAAACTATGAATCGCGTTATCTCGCTGACCATCACTAGAGACAAATCGATTTCAGTTGACATGGGTATACCGGGTTTAGAGCCAAGTGATGTCCCTTTCGTTGAGACCACACGCTCGAATGCCTATGCCATTAATATTAATAGCCATCAATTCGACATTGCCGCTATTTCCATGGGTAATCCTCATGCGGTTATTTTTGTAGACAATCTCGATGAAGCACCCGTTAGTGTGATTGGCCAAGAACTACAAAGCCATAGCCAGTTTCCAAAGCAAGTCAATGTGGGCTTTGCCCAGGTCATAAATCGTCAACATTTAAAGCTTCGGGTTTATGAACGCGGTGTTGGTGAGACTCAAGCCTGTGGCACAGGAGCCTGCGCAGCCGGCGTCGCTGCAATTCAGCAAGGTTTAGTGGATTCTCCGGTGCGCGTTGAGTTAACAGGTGGCGAGCTTAATATAAACTGGCCAGGAGAGGGGCAGCCCCTTATCATGACAGGACCAGCGGTCACTAGCTATGAAGGACGAATTAAAATATGAGTACCGAAAAACCAACCGACGTAAGTGTTAAGCAGGTACGCGGTTATCTTCGAGATAACCCCTCTTTCTTTGATGAAAATCCAGATATCCTTGAGACTATGATCGTCCCACATAACACTGAGGGTGCAGTTTCTCTCATTGAGAGGCAGCTAGCTGTATTGCGCAGTCGCAACAGCGAAATGAAAGAGCAACTCGACAGTCTATATAGCGCGGCTCAAGAAAATGAGATGATGTTTGAAAAGACCAATCACTTAATATCTGGCCTGCTCGAAGCCAATAATCTTGGTGCATTAATAGAGTCTTTATATGACAGTCTGGGCTCAGATTATGGTGTTGAAGCTTATAGTTTGACTCTTTTTGGCGATGAAGTGAATCTACCTAAGAGTATGGCTCAAATCTCAAGTCCGGATAAAGCCCATAAGGTTATTGCGTCGATATTGTCCTCATCTGGCGCGGTCTGTGGTCAATTGGAGGCCTCTGAAATGAATTTTCTATTCCGTGACCATCAAAATGTATTGGGCTCTGTGGCCACAGTCGTTTTGGGCCAAGATAGTAAGTTAGGTGTTTTAGCGCTTGGTAACAGTGATCCGCATTTTTACCAAAACGACATGGGTACAATATTCCTAGATTACCTTGCCGAGGTGCTCAGCCGCTTGCTCCCACAGTATTTAAAATCACGGAACAAACAAAAGAAATAATCAGCTGTTTTTAGGCGCTTTATTTTTAACCTGTTTTTTCGCACCGAACTTACGTCTCTTAGATGTACCAGGACTTCCTTTATCATTAGATGACTTTCCTTGTGCCGACTTACTTCGTCCTTTTTTCTTCTTTTTATGTTCAGCCGCCAGCTGACCAGTCTTTGTAGATACTTTTGGCTTTTTCGTGTTTTTGCTTTTTCCTGAAAGTTGAGAACGCTCGCTTGCAGCATCATCTAATTCAAAATCGATCTTTCTCTCTTCTAGATTCACCCGAACCAATCGAACACTAAGCTTTTGTCCTAAGCGAAATATCCGTCCTGTTCGCTCGCCCACCATCCGATGATGCGCCGCCTCATGATGGTAATAATCTTTGGGTAATCCTGTCACATGAATTAACCCCTCAACATAGAGATCATCTAACATCACGAACAAGCCAAACCCGGTTACAGCACTAACAACTCCAGTGTATTTTTCGCCCACTCGCTCCATCAGATATTCACACTTCAGCCAATTAACCACGTCTCTAGTAGCTTCATCGGCGCGACGTTCAGTAACCGATAAGTGCTCTCCCACTTGGTCTAACCGCTCTGTGGTGTAAGGGTAAATAGTCGCTTGATCAAGAGGCTTAGCACCCTCGGCCCGATAGACATTAGGTCGCTTCTTTGCACTGCGGATTAAATAACGAATAGCACGATGAACTAATAAATCTGCATATCGCCTAATCGGCGAAGTGAAGTGAGTATAGGCCTCAAACGCTAAACCAAAGTGACCTAAATTGTCGGGCTGATACACCGCCTGACTCATTGACCGCAGCAATACCGACTGAATAACCCGTGCATCATCACGACCTTTTGCTGAGCGAAGTACGCGTTGATAATCTTCAGGTTGTGGATCCTGTCCACCCCCCAAGCCAATACCTAACTCAGCTAAGAAGTCTCGCACTGACTTTAGGCGATCTTCACTGGGCCCTTCATGTACTCTGTATAGGGCTGGAATATCAACTTTTTCAAGGAATTTTGCCGAACACACATTGGCGCAAAGCATACATTCTTCGATTAGACGATGAGCCGCAGTGCGATCAACTGGGATAATCTGACTAATTTTTCGTTGTCCATCAAATAGAATTCGAGTTTCTTGTGATTCAAAATCTATTGCACCGCGCTTTGCTCTGCGTTTGTGTAGAATTTGATACAAATCATGCAAGGCATCTACCTGCGGAGTGATGGCCGCAAATTGTTTCCTAATACCAGAATCGTCGCTATTGCCTTGTTCGGCAATAAGCTGTGCAACCTGTGTATAGGTCATCCGCGCGTGCGAATGCATTACAGCTTCAGAAAACTGGTATCCAGTAATGTCGCCTTGGGCATTAATTTTCATTTCACACACCATGCACAGACGATCTGCCGCTGGATTAAGCGAACATAAACCATTGGATAACTTCTCAGGCAGCATCGGTACGACATGATTTGGAAAATACACTGAGTTACCGCGTTCAGACGCCTCGATATCAAGCGCCGAGCCAACAGTCACGTAATGGGAAACATCAGCAATAGCTACGATTAATCGCCAACCGCCGCCAGACTGTGGCTCACAAAATACAGCATCATCAAAATCTCTAGCGTCTTCCCCGTCAATTGTTATTAGTGGGGTAGCTCTTAAATCGACCCTAGCCTTGATGTCTGTTACACGTTCAGGGATTTTAGCTGTTTGGGCAGTCACTTCATCATTCCACTGATACGGTATACCGTAATTACGAATTGACATCTCGACTTCAAGGCCTGGATCAAGGTGCTCACCGAGAACCTCATTAATCGACCCTACAGGGAGGTTTTTACGAGATGGTGGCTCAATAATATCTACAACAACAATCTGACCGGGTTTGGCACCATTAAGCTTATCCAACGGCACCATTATGTCTTGGCTTACTCGTGGATTATCAGCGCGCACGAAATGAATACCACTTTCACTAAAATAACGGCCCACTAGTTGCAGAGTATTTCTCTCTACTACATCGACTAAACTTCCTTCAGGCCGTCCACGTCGATCCAAGCCGGCGATTCGTACGAGTACGATATCTCCATCAAATACACGGCGCATCTGTGTGCTAGAAAGATAAATATCTTCGCCATCGCCTTGGGCTGGCTTAACGAAACCATACCCCTCTGGATGTCCAATAATTCTACCTTTTACTAAATTAAGCTTATCTAAGGTCCCGTAACCATCACGTCGGTTTCTGGCCACTTGACCGTCGCGCTCCATAGCTCTCAAACGCCGACGCAGTGCCTCAATTTGCTCTTCATCTTCAAGATTCAGAGCCACACAAATTTCTTTGTGGGTAAGAGGACCAACACTTTCGCTTAAGTAATCAATTATGAATTCTCTACTAGGAATAGGCTTTTCATATTTGCCAGCCTCTCTCATCGCAAAGGGATCAGGTTTATTTGGTTTTTTACGCATATTTTTTTATCGAAAGTAGGGCCAAAGTGAACGTCAGGAAGTTACGTTGACCTAACCGCACTCCATCTTGCCTAAGTCTATGCTTTAACAGCCCTTGAGTAAAAGGAATTGTGCTCGGCATGTTTACAATACCCTAAGCACTAAGAGCCATCAGGCATTGGATTCTTTGAACACTAAGCATAGAGCCAATTTATATTTTCTTTGAATATTCGCGCACAAAAAAGGCGACCTTATCAGTCGCCTTTCTCGTTGGATAATAATCAGGGATTAACCTAATTTTTCCTTGATACGTGCTGATCGACCTGAACGCTCACGCAAGTAGTATAGCTTGGCTCTACGAACCGCTCCTCGGCGCTTAACTTCAATACTGTCAACCAATGGACTATAGGTCTGAAAAGTACGCTCCACACCAATGCCATTAGAGATTTTACGCACAGTGAAGGCGGAATTAAGCTGGCGATTACGCTTTGCCAGAACCACACCCTCAAATGCCTGAAGACGTTCGCGCGTGCCCTCTTTTACCTTTACCTGAACAACAACGGTGTCACCGGGGCTAAAGTCAGGGATTTCTTTACCCATCTGCTCTTTCTCAATCGCAGCGATAATAGATGTTTTATTAGTCATTTCTTGCTCCTCAATTTTCATTGGTTGGTGGAAAACCACCTGATTTAGAGCTCTGTACAGAGAGGATGAACATTATCCGTTGCCATCATCTGCCAGCGCAGCACTCACTTCCTTGAGTAATGCCTGTTGCTCTTTTGTAAGCTCCAGGCGATCCAGTAATTCGGGTCTTCTTTGTTGAGTCCGCAATAAAGATTGCTGCAGCCTCCAACGTCTAATTCTTTCATGATCACCTGAGAGTAAAACCTCTGGGACCCTTTCCCCCTCATAAAACTCAGGGCGGGTGAAATGTGGGCAATCTAACAACCCCCGGGCAAAGGAATCTTGCTCTGCCGAATCCTCATGGCCGAGCGCTCCAGGAATCTTCCGTATCAGAGCATCCAACAAAACCATTGCCGGCAACTCTCCACCACTGAGAACATAGTCTCCAATAGACCATTCCTCATCAACCTCAAGCTCAACTAAACGCTCATCGATACCTTCATATCGACCAGCGATTAGAATCAAATTTCGCATCTCAGCAAATTGATTAATCGCCTGTTGATCTAAAACCTTGCCTTGAGGTGACAAATAAACCACCACAGCCTGCCCATCCATCCACTGCTTAGCTTCCGCAATGGCTCTTCGCAGAGGCTCAACCAGCATTACCATGCCTGGCCCACCTCCGTAAGGTCGATCATCTACAGTTTGATGTCGATCCTCAGTAAAATCTCTCGGGTTAAAACTAGCCACCTCTACTAACCCGTTTTTAACGGCACGGCCACTTATTCCATAAGCAGTGACCGCTTCAAACATTTCTGGAAACAGGGTAATGAATGCAATTTTCATTAATCTTACCTCTGTTACAGGTACAGACTTAAAACTGCGGATCCCAGATCACATCGATCCTTTTAGCCTCTAAGTCCACGTCCCTCACAAACTGCTTGGTATAGGGAATGGCTCGTTCTTCGCGATCAATAGCGCCGCTGTCCCCTTTCACCAGTAACACGTCATTGGCACCCGTCTCCATAAGAGACTTAACTACCCCAAGACTGTACTGCTGATTTTCAAAGTAGCTGACAACGGATAGACCGACTAACTGATGCCAATAAAACTCTGTACTGTCTAAGCTAGGCAGGATCTGTTGTTCTATTAATATGTCGTGATTACACCATGCTTTAGCTACATCTCGGTCATCAACATCTTTTAAATGAACAACAATACCGTCAGCGTGACGCTTCCAATCATCTACAATTAACTTCAGCAAACCCTGATCAGCATCAATCCACCAAGGCTGATAATCTAATAAGCCTTCGACCTGGTCTGTGTATGAGAATATTTTCACCCACCCTCGGACACCAAATACTGATGTTATACGACCAACAACTAGCATTTCTGAGACCTGTTCGCTGCTCGTCATAGACACACCTGCACTTATTAGGCTGCTTGTTTAGCGGCCTCTTTAAGAAGCGCTGATACGCGATCACTAACCTGAGCACCTTGACCCTGCCAGTAACTAGCGCGCTCCAGATCAACGCGTAAACGTTCCTCTGCACCACGGGCAATTGGGTTGAAAAAGCCAATACGCTCAATGTAACGCGCATCACGGGCATTTCGTGAGTCTGAAACCGTAATATGATAGAAGGGGCGTTTTTTTGCGCCACCACGAGCCAATCTAATTGTAACCATTTACTAAAATCCTGTGTTCGAGCAGCACTATCGCCAATCTCGATGCTTTTACTAGAGAATCTTTTAACTTAAGGACTCTCTTGAAAGGCGCGGTATGGTACGTCAAAAGAGTTTAAAATGAAACTAATTTTAGGTAAAAATTTAGCTTTAGTTGTCTAGCCACTTAGGCCTAATAACACTCTTAGAGATCAATTAAAATCTAGGGAAACCGCCTGGTGGATTTCCTTCTCCTGATCCCATCATTCCGCTCATACCACGCATCATATTTTGCATGCCCTTACCTTTCATTTTCTTCATCATCTTACCCATTTGCTTATGTTGCTTGAGAAGTCTATTAAGGTCTTGAATACTAGTCCCCGAACCCATAGTTATACGCCTCTTCCGAGAGCCATTAAGTATATCCGGGTTACTCCGCTCTTTTGGAGTCATTGAGTCAATAATACATTCCATACGCTCAAACTGATTAGATGCATTGGCCTGCTGCGCCATTTGCGCCATATTTCCCATGCCCGGCAGCTTATCCATCAGCCCCGCCATACCACCCATATTTTTCATTTGTTGCAATTGATCTCGCAAATCTTCTAAATCAAACCGCTTACCCTTAACCACTTTTTGGGCAAGTTTCTCAGCTTTTTTCTTGTCAACTTTCCGCTCAACATCCTCTATTAATGAGAGCACATCACCCATACCTAGTATTCGAGAGGCAATACGTTCTGGGTGAAAAGGCTCTAAAGCATCTGTTTTTTCTCCGACCCCAAGAAACTTAATCGGCTTACCCGTAACATGCCTTACTGACAGCGCCGCACCACCCCGTGCATCACCATCAACTTTCGTTAAGATAATACCGGTAAGCGGCAGCGCCTGATTAAACGCCTGCGCTGTATTGACCGCATCCTGCCCAATCATGGCATCAATAACAAACAAAGTTTCTACAGGCTTAGCAACACCATGGATTTCTTTTATCTCTGACATCATCTCGCCATCGATATGCAAGCGACCTGCGGTATCAATAATTAAGACATCAATAAATTGAGTTTTCGCCGCAGCCATAGCGGCCTTAACAATAGCTACAGGTTTCTGATCTGGCTGACTTGGAAAGAACTCCGCACCGACCTCTGCCGCCAACATTTTAAGCTGCTCTATTGCCGCAGGACGATAAATGTCAGCCGAAACCACCATAACCTTGTTTTTTTCTCGCTCTCGTAAATAGCGAGACAATTTAGCTACCGATGTTGTTTTACCCGCACCCTGTAATCCAGCCATTAGGATCACAGCCGGTGGTTGAACGGCTAAATCAAGGGACTCATTACTCTCCCCCATGACATTTTCAAGTTCATTTTGCACAATTTTTAGAAATTGCTGCCCAGGGTTAAGGCTACTATTAACTTCTTGCCCTAGAGCCCTATCTTTTACATGCCCCACAAAATCTTTAACTACCGGCAGAGCGACGTCTGCCTCAAGAAGAGCCATTCGCACTTCGCGCAATGTTTCTTGTATGTTTTTCTCACTAAGACTGCCTTTACCCGATATTTTTTTGAGACTTTGGGTAAGGCGATCACTCAAATTTTCAAACATAGCCATACAAGTTTTCCTTACTGATTCTTCATAAGAATATATTATAGCAATATTTAGTTGCTGCACTTCACCCCGTAAGCGGAATATGCCACACTCTAGCTATATTTTTTGCGATCCCTAACTATGCTTACGTCCCTCAGTGGCTTTACCGCAGCAGTTATTTATTTAGGAGGATTCATCTACCTCCTAAGGCAACTGATTAAAGGGCCGGATTTTAATCTGCCTCTGCTGAAAATGATGGCAACCGTAGCCTTAGTATTACATGGCCTGTCTACCACGCGCCTGCTGTTTTCAGCCAATGGTCTAGATTTAAGTTTATTGAAAACTGTCGCCTTTATTGCCTTTGTGATTAATCTCTTGGCTTTTGTGAGTGGGCAGAAAAAACCGCTCCACACTATGTATTTGGTGCTATTCCCGATTTCTGCCATTAGCCTAATTGCTGCCCTGTCTATACCGAGCACTAAAACAGCCGCCTTCTTGTCACCCTATATCCAGGGTCACATATTAATATCTATATTAGCCTATAGTCTGCTGGCAATCGCAGCGCTACAAGCCCTGCTCACGGGCTATCAAAACTGGCAACTCAAGCACAAACATCAGAATTTTCTCATGCGAACATTTCCTCCTCTGCAAAGTATGGAAACATTCTTATTCGAACTTATTTGGGCGGGAGAAATTTTTCTAAGCCTCTCTCTGATTAGTGGATTCCTTTACTACGAAGATCTATTTGATCAAAAGCTCCTTCATAAAGTTACCTTAAGCTTGATAGCTTGGAGTGTATACGCTGCTCTACTATGGGGCCGCCACAACCGAGGCTGGCGAGGAAATAAGGCGATCAGCTGGAGTTTGGTTGGGTTTATTGCAATTTTAATGGGCTATATAGGGAGTAAAATTGTATTAGAGTTCGTACTTGTTTAAGGCAGATCGCTAATCTAGATGAAAAGCCAGTTGCCAAAACCATAAAATTAATTCAACATAACCGACCCTAATGATAATGGATACCAATACTTGGACGGTTCACACCCCCTAGTCTTGTGGGCGGCTCTTGTAATCTTGCTGCTTATATCGGCTTTTTTCTCCGGATCAGAAACCGGAATGATGTCTCTAAATCGCTACAGGCTTAGGCATCAAAGAAAAAAAAGCGCCGGTGCACGTAGAGCGGCAAAATTACTCGCTAAGCCAGATAAGTTGATTGGCCTGATATTAATAGGTAATAACTCGGTCAATATTCTCGCTGCGATCATCGCCAACATGTTAGCTATTATTTATGTTGGCAAAGAGGCCGCCCCATGGGTGGCAACAGCATCTTTGACTGTCTTAGTGCTCGTTTTCTCCGAGGTCACTCCAAAAACAATTGCTGCCCAAAACCCTGAATGGTTTGCTTTTAAAGCCAGTCATATTCTCAAGCCCCTCCTACAGTTATTTTCTCCCCTAGTCTGGATGGTGAATACGCTAACGAATGGCATGGTGTCACTTTTAGGCTTCGATCCAAACAAGGATCGTGATGACGGACTAGACACAGAGGAACTAAAGTCATTAGTCGATATCTCAGGCCACAAACTATCAGACAGCCATCAAGGAATGTTAAGGGGAATTCTGGACCTTGAAAATACTACTGTCGAAGACATAATGATCCCTCGTAACGAAGTCAAAGGTTTAGACCTAGAAGAGAATATAGATGATCTGATGAACTCTATCCTTGAGTCAGAGTACACGCGCCAACCAATCTATGAGGGGGATATTAACAATATAATTGGTATTTTCCATGGCCGAAAAGCGAATCACCTTTTGCGATCAAAAAAAGTAACCCATAACGCTATTAAACGCTTTGCCGAGGAAGCCTACTTTATCCCCGAGAGCACGACCCTAACCAAGCAGTTACTTAACTTCAGACAAACCAAGAATCGATTTGCAGTCGTCGTTGACGAATATGGCGAAATGCAAGGTCTGGTAACCCTCGAAGATATTCTTGAGGAAATTGTTGGGGACTTCACCACGAATACCGCTGATGAGGTAGAGGACGTGATTGCGAGAAATGATGGAAGTTATGAAATAGATGGTGCCGCAACTATTCGAGAGATCAACAAAGCCACCGGCTGGACTCTGCCCATCGATGGGCCAAAAACCTTGAATGGACTAGCCTTGGAGCAATTACAAAGCATTCCTGATGGCAATGTTAGTTTTTTAGTCGAAGATTATCGATTTGAGACCGAAAAAATTAATGGCACTATGGTCAAAAAGGTCTGTGTTACTCGGATGCGTGTTAAAAAAGAACCTGAGGACTAAACCCATTTTACTTTGCGGCTACGCTCATTGCACAACAGCAGGACATTTATCTTTTGCTCACGGCCTAGATAACTCCAACCACGAATCTCTGCGCTTGTTCTAAAGCAACCGACACAGACATCGTCTTCGTTAAGGGTGCAAATAGATGTGCAGGGTGATGGAATAGCCGACTCTATCATCAGCGCTTAACCTTTATTAAGTCAGTATGCATCTGTCTAGCTTTTTGCACATATACTTGCGCTCCAGCAACCATCATTGCCCTCATATTCTCCTCAGTTTGCCGAATTATTTTGCCAGGCGACCCCACTACCATAGAGCCATCGGGAATAACGGCACCTGCCTTGACTAGCGCATTTGCTGCTATTAAACAGTCACTACCCACGACTGCGCCATCAAGAATAACAGCCTGAATGCCAATTAATGTTCGATCCCCTATCGATTTGCAATGAATCATAGCTTGGTGACCGACAGTGACATCTTCTCCAATTTTCAATGGCTGACCCGGATCAGCGTGCAATACTGCGCCATCCTGAATATTGCTGCGTTTACCTACTTCGATATAGTCGCAATCGCCTCTAATTACAGCGTTAAACCAGACACTAGACTGTTCTTTTAGAATAACTTTACCCATGACATCAGCGCTTTCAGCTACAAATACTGACTCATGAATGTCGGGAGTGTCCCCACCGATGCGGTAAATCATTATTTTTCTCTCTTTCGTAATTCATCTACTTGTTCAAAGGTAGGATAATCCAAAGCAATTTCCGCGCCTAAGGTATCGTTAAGCATATCTGTAATCACTTTTAAGGTGAAGCCCCAAATTCTGTAGCTCTCATACTGGATAAACGGAAACCGTATTACTGCTCCACTGTCGGAGCTTTCTATTTTCATATCGAAATACTGATACTGGGTAATATCCATAAATAACCTTAAAGGCGCATCAAAAATTGCCGCAATCTCACTCGGGTCTGAGATCAGATTTAAACGCTCCTTGGCGATAGCGACATAAGGCGTTACATGAACATCACGACGTTTTGGTGAAGCTATGGGTAAGGTTGCCACAGGTTCTACTGAGTGTGCCTCTAGCCCAACCTCTTCGTATGCCTCCCGCAACGCAGTCTGCAACAGATCACTATCACTTTTATCCCACATGCCCCCAGGAAAAGCGACCTCGCCACCGTGGCTCTTTAAATGCAATGCTCTTTGGGTTAAGACCACTTGAGGATTGTCGATATCACCATGCAAAATAACCAAAACAGCAGCCGTTGTTCCAGATTGATCGGGTCTAGGTTTCAACCTTTTTAATGGAAATTTGACTAAGTTGTTTGCAATAGAGGTGAGCATTTGGGCATTATACGCAGTACACGTTAATTTCTGAGAGTTTAATGAAATTTTGTTCCAGCTGCGGTAGCTCCGTTACCCAAAAAATACCTCAAGGCGACAATAGATCTCGCTATGTGTGTGAGTCTTGCGAAGAGATCCACTATCAAAATCCTCGCGTCATAGCTGGTATTTTACCCATCTATGGAGATCAGATTCTGCTTTGTAAACGTTCTATTGAGCCTAGGGTCGGCTATTGGACACTTCCTGCTGGGTATCTGGAGAATGGTGAATCCACACTTGAAGGAGCCATACGAGAGTGCTTCGAGGAGACCTTAGCTAGTGTCGTTAACCCGAGTCTTTACGCTATTTTTGATATCCCACAGATTCATCAAGTTTATATTTTTTATCGCGCAGAGCTCGAGAAGCCGATATTTGGACCCACCTCTGAGTCCTCCGAGGTGGCATTATTTAATGCAGCTGACATTCCTTGGAATGAACTTGCATTCCCAATGGTCGAAGCCACCCTAGATCATTATCTAGAGGACCGTGAAACAGGCGATTTCACTGTGATCCGTGAGGATATCAGACGCCCTTGGAAGAGCCGTCATAATCCTTCTTAGCCAATATAGTCTCAGTCAATGGTTGAAAAAGAGCATGGCTCCCCATCGGTATTTTCTTTTCAGCACGCCTTTTTTTATTCGGACCCAGCCCGAACTCTAATAACTTCTTTTTACCAGCATAGACTCGTGTGCCCAGCATACCGTCCCAAATAGACAATACACTGCCCAAATTCGAATTGCTGTTTCCGACACTATGATGAAGTTGGTGCTGGGCCGGACTAATAAAAATCTTTTCCAGGCGACCAAATGAAATCCAAATATGCGAATGCCGTAGATTCGCAGCCGCAAAATTAAACAAAAAGCCAAACATATCAACACCCAGAATTTGCAGGCCCGTGAGCCTTTGCGAGAATAGCCAGACAAAAACGCCGCTGACTAACCCAAATACGATGAGACTGCGGGCAAAGTAGAGAATATGCTCGACAGGGTGCACCCTAAATAAGGTCAACGGAGTTAAAACAGTCGCGCTGTGGTGAGTCCTATGAAAAAACCACAGTGAATCGAACCTATGCATGCAAAAATGCAGACAGAAGCGGCTCAAATCTTCGATAACAAAGAATACAGTGCTAAACAGTAAGCCAATCCAAAACCAGCCAAGCTCAAACTGGGGCGCATCTCCGAAGGTATCTTGGAAGAATGCGCCTACTAAGATAGTAGCTGCCAAATGACTACCAAATAGCGGCAACAGCAAAGCGATCTTTACGATGCTGTTGATGAACATTAAACAGACATCAACCATACTTGATCGCGCAAACCAATAATGTCTATCAAAAAACGTTTTAAACTGCTCGGCAGGATTAAATCGTCTCGCTTGGATAGATGTAGCCAGAGAGGCCACAACCAGCGCGCTGAGTAAATATAGCCAATAGACGCGCTTACCAGCATCCATAAAAAATTCAGCTGGGGCTGTTAACACCTCAAGCACAGTAGCACCCCACAGTTACCAGAGCCTATAGGTCAGTTGCCCAAGGACCATTCGCGGCAGGTTTGGTCGAGCTGCATAAGGCCGATGAGACACGATAGCAGACTCATTAGTCAGATTGCGAACCATTAACTTAAGGCTAAGGTTGTCACTGACAAACCAAGTTCCAGAGACATCTAGCACAGCAAGACTCTCTGTCTGCTCACCGGGGACCAGATCGCCAATGCCAGGTTTCTCTCGCATCTCATGCTGATATTTAAGCGCTATATTGACTGACCATCGATCGCTCTCTAAACCCACTTGCCAGCGGCCAACGTGCTTAGGGATATAAGGAAGCTCATCCCCTCGCCTTACAAGACCCCACTGTGAGAAGCTTGAAAGGAATTCGTCCTGCCAAGCTGATTCAGTGTAGGTATAGTTAAATTGGGTGGTTACATTTAATGAGTCTTTGATAGGTATTTGGACTTGAGAATTTATCTCTACTCCGGAAATTTCTGCTGCACCACCATTAAACTCTTGGCCAACCTCGCAATCGGAATCAGAGGCACGACAGCGCCCAAGAAAATTACTATAGTCACTAAAGAATCCTATTACCTCAGCCGAAATATGATCAGTTGCATATCTCAGTCCATACTCTAGGTTGACGGTCTCTTCTGGTTCCGCACTAGTCGAGCCAGGACCCGCAGGAGAATACCCCGCATAAATGCCTGCCAGAAGACCTAGGGAGTCGCTCAATTGCCAATGAATACCCAGTCCTGGCGTCGTCACTTTCTGACTATTGGTATTTCGTACATCAGACAAATAATTATCTACGCTACCATCGATATCCTCATACCGAAAACCGAGCGTCACAGTCAAGTCAGACCATGTGACTTGGTCAGATAGATATAACGCTAGAGCCTCTGTCTTTGCGTAATTGTTGGTCTTTAATCCCCTGTCGATATCGTCCGAAATTAAATCTCCAGAGCTCATTAAAAAACCCCGCCTATAGTGATTGCGACGAACATCATCTTCATGAAATCGAAACCCTAATTTGACCTGGTTATCTAGACCTAGCCAATTTGTACTCGTTAGCAGTTCAAACTGAATCCCTTGGGAACTATAACTGCGATCATTCTCTGTAACATCAATAGACAAATCTTTGTTTTCTGAAACAGTCGAATTAAGGGCCCCTGTCAAAACATAATATTCACTCAAATATTGATTTGGTGCTCTCAGGACATCCTGAGGCTTAGGACCATCAATGAAGCCATCAAACTTATTCCAAGAACGATCAAACTCATTAAAATAAACTTTAGTATTAAGCTCAGTACTACTACTTAGGGTAATAGTATGATTGAGATGGAATTGTTTATGCTCAGACTGAAAGCGATCCAATTGAGACGCGCTATACCGTCGTTCTGGTGTATTTTCGAAGTCTAGATCCGTTAACCCCAAATAAGTTTCATCAGAGTCTTCATCCGCAAAACCCAGCTTTAGCATCAATACTTGGGGTCGCCCAGTATCAAATTCCCAGCGAACTTTCACATTAAAATCATTGCGGACAAACCCGCTACCACCGCCACCATCAATCTTTTTGAACCCATCACTAGAATACCGCAAAGCATCAATCAAGACTCCAGCATCGCCAATCAACATACCTAGGTTAGCGCTTAGTTTTTGGTATTGATCAGTCCCGAATGCAACGTCAAGTTCCGCATGACTATCCATTTCAACGGGCCGCGTAACGAAATTGACAGCACCGCCAACTGTATGGGGCCCATACTGAATTGCCGCTGGTCCCTTTAGAACCTCCAGCGCATTTATCCTTGATGCATTAGTCATGTAATAGGCGGCCGGAGCCGAGTATGGTGCAGGCGCAATGAGCACGCCATCTTCCATCAATGTAATCTTTTGACTTCGATCGGAGGTAGCGCCTCGGATACCGATATTGGGTCTCAATCCATAGCCGTCTTCCTCGCGGACATAGACGCCAGGAACACTACTTACGATTTGATTCAAGTCACTATAGGCATGCTGCTGTAATTCTTCTTTGCTAATCTGTATACCGGAGCCTGGGAGCTTTAACTTCTCAGCCTTACTCCCAATAATTAGAACTTCCTTAATCATCGGGCTACGTAGCTCATCAGACACTGCAATACTTATCTGGCAAAGCACTATAAAAGTGATTAATATTTTTGAGAGATTAGTCATTATCAGACTGCACCCGTCCAGGTATCGCTACCCCCACAATCGTAACGAATTCTATTTTCAAGTCATCAGTCACTTTCTTGAATAAACCCGCAGCAGAACATGCCGAATAGCTACTCTGAACACTTGGATTCGCAAAAGCATTGATACAATCAGTGTCTGCTCCAGCAGATTCAATCATTTCTATCTGATCAACCAAAGAGTTCGGCGATCCACTGATCCGTTCATTAACATCCGCCAGTTGAGTTTGGAACCGCTGAGCAATGTCAGCGAACCCCTCATCGATAATTAAGTCATCAAAACCCAACCCTTCTCCACCATTAAAAATGGTTAAAAACTCATTGGCGTTAATCGCAAGATTACGCAACGATGCTCCACTGAAAGGAGACTCTATTAGCTCAGAACATGTAAGGGAACTACATTTGTCATCAATCCCAAGCGGTATGGTCAGTTTTTGAGATTTACTAAAAGTCTCGATATAAAACAATGCATCAGTCATCAACTGAAAATTATCGCCGAGCTGAGTGGGATCTAAAAATTCACTCCTGAAAGATTCAGCTTCAGACGTCCAAGCGTCGTGTATTAAGGTCGAAGCGACGGCAATATCCTCTGCTAGCCTTAGAGAAAGCGAGCAACGCTGCGTCTTGCGCGCTGAATTACTTAATTCATTCCATCCAGAGGTTGCCTGAACCTGGCTAGCGCAGCTATGATTTAAGTTGTCATTAAATAATAAGTACTCAATTGCACCCATACCTTTCTGATTAAATGCACGATTTTCAACGTTATAGTCATCGTCGTTAGCCATCACAACCGCCTGGTCAATGCCGCAGGTTGCAGTGGTACCATTAATATATGAATGAACTCTGTTATGCAGAGATTCTTCATTTATTTGTGCAGGCCCAAAAATATGCATTTCAGTTTTTTGAACTTCATCCATCAAAGCTCGCCAGCCTATTTTGGCATCGGTTTTCGCTACTACCTCGGCATCAGTGCCAATAGCGCTACAATAAGTGGCCAATACTCCTGAATCCTTAACAAAAGTATGGGCAGTATCAGCCGTATTTCTGTAGTTGGGAATCACAATAGTATCGACAATATTCGTCATTAATGCTGTTCGATCAAATTCTGTTGAAGACTCGTCATCAGTGGAGTCACCTGTTGCATCATCAGTCGTCGAGTCCTGATTAATAACTAATGCCGCTGTATCTCGCGAGTCGTCAACGCAGCCAGCGGCTAAGAACACTAGCAGCAACACAATGAACGGATTGAAACGAATCATTTTTCCTTCTCCAATAGAAAGAGGCTAACCGAAGCTAGCCCCTATAATTTTCATGTTATCTGCCCACCCTAATCGAGGCATGTTGTTACTTACCAACCAGCAACATTTTCCGCATCAAAGCCATAAGCAGACTGAAGCATATCTCTAGCCGCAGCAAGTTTAGCTGTATACGCAGTAATGGAGGCAGTTCGATCAGTCGCAGCGACACCAGCCTGACTTCCGTCCGCTAACATCGGAGCATCTCCCAAGTCGGATAGCATAGTTTTCAAATCCGCCAAGGTAACTGCCGTCACCGCGTCGTCACGGAATGGAGAGAATGGACTAAACTGCAGGCCAAGAGCAAAGCCTTTCATTTCGGACCAATGCTTCCCCAAGTCTGTAAAGTTTCCTACATTAGCAAACTTACCCTCAGTAAACTCGGACATATCAGCAGTAACGTCGTTGATATAGTGCACCACAGTTGCAGCGATACATTTCTCCCAGGTCAGTGCAGCTGTTTTTATGTGTATAGCCAAGGCTGCCTCTTCTGCGTCGGTCATAGCGCCGGCATTAGCTGCATTGCTTAAAATCTCTCGACCACTCAAAAATGCGTTCATAGCTTCAGTTGAAAGATCAGTTGGATTTGCATTGCCTGCTGTGCCAACATCACGCTTGGCACAGTTTTGAGCATTACCAAAATTAAACTCACTACGCGGGTCGATCAAACCATTGCCATCAGTATCATAGTATCCATTCGACCACCCGTCTCTACCACTTTTCGCTCGAGCTTCTAGGTCGGTGTAGGCATTGTTATCACGCGCCGCGCCATAATAGCCAAAGGCTTCATCAAAATTGTGCTCGCCTGCAGAATAGTTTTTGGTACCTTCTTGCTCCTGAATTTCTGTCGCAAAGGAAGCTTGAAAATAGTCATTAGTCCCTTGGGAGAACGTTACCGCCCCGAGAAGGAACTTTTGTAACAGCTGGCGGATATTGCGGCCGTGGGCATCGTAGTGGACACTAGCCACACTAGCATCTCCATCAGCTGTTGCTACCAGCACAGAAGTTCCATCCGTGGCCTGTGCCGCCAACTGCGCGATCCAGGAGTCCACCAAATCAATTGGCCGAGAACCCACCGCTAGATCGGTTCCAAAGAACTCATTTCCAATCAGCTTCGATGTCTCTCCACCACCTTCACCATTACCACCGGCGATCTTGCCATCTAAATTTTTCCCACCAGACACGGCTCCATACGTTGCCGCATTATCAACATCGCTCCCATCTGCTGCACCGTTCTTGAGAGTAAAGCCCGTTAGCGCAGTATCAGCACCATCACCATTCATATAGAAATCAAGATCTGTAATGTACTCCGCTTCAGTCTTTCCTTGCTCGCTCATGGCGCTCATATAATCTACCATCCCCGAAATCAGAAGATGGCGCGCTGATTGGCCTGTATAACTTACTGAGTTTGAGTCAGCAGTGTAAATAGAGTTTGTGAACTCATACGCTAAGGGCATTGGATCACACACATCGCCGGATCCATCAGCATCAGTATCAGCCTGATCTGCATTTTCGACCGCCGGGCAATTATCGCCATTATCACCAACGCCATCTACGTCAGAATCTGTTGTTTCACTTGCATCATTAGGGAAGACATCGGCATTATCGCCAACGCCATCTGCGTCAGAATCTGCTGTTTCACTTGCATCATTAGGGAAGGCATCCAGGGTGTCTGCTACGCCGTCCGCATCAGAGTCTGCGGGCTCACTACTGCCACCGCCGCCACAGCCGGATAGAGCGATCAGCAAAGAGGCAACGAGCATTTTTGATAAAATTGAATTAGTGATCATGGTTATTCCTTTGAAATTGTAAGGCCTCAAAAAGTGCAATTGGCTCAGGCTGACCTAAATTAAGCCAATAACCATGTTTTTAGAAACGAGGCGATTTTTAAGACTGCGAAAATCACTTCTCTAAATTGCGTTGAGAATGATAATCACTCTTATCTGAGGAGTCAACAAGAATCATTATCATTATCATTATCATTTAGGGTGATGATAATGATAACTCTTAGTCTTTATATGGAGTTGTATCTTTAAGGAATAATTACAAGAGCGCTAATCGCGATTAATTAGGGCCTTCTTTGGCAAGTTCTTCATCCAACAATTCTTTCAGTTCTCCTTTTTCACTCATCTCAGAGATGATGTCGCAACCCCCGATCAACTCTCCAGCCACCCAAAGTTGGGGGAAGGTTGGCCAATTGCCGTAGAGCGGCAGATTAGTACGTATCTCTGGATTAGATAGAATATCTACATAAGCGAAACGATGGCCGCATGACATCAGGGCCTGTACTGTTCGAGCAGAAAAACCACACTGAGGCTGATTCGGAGAGCCTTTCATGTAAAGAAGTACTGAGTTATTTTCTACTTGGTCGCGGATAGTTTCCATTATGTCCATTGAGTCTTGCCTATATGAGTGATTACCTACCGGTTCGATATTTTAAACCTTTTCAACCCTCGGTAACACTGTTGACGCTATTTATTTTACATTTCACGCTTTAAGTAAATAATGGTTAGCCCTATATAAGGCATTTTAGTAGCCAGCCACCCCATAGAGCAGACCTGTGTGAGTGTTGCCAGCCTCAACAAAGCAAGCTATCATTTAATATCAAGGGGAAAGGGGCAGCACAGCTGCCTTTTTTTATTCCGATAATAAAGAAGAAAGGTTAAAGTATTTTATGGCAACGCCCGCATTAATGAATACATACGGCGCCAGAGCGGCGACCCTTATTAAAGGAGAGGGCGCTTGGCTATGGGACGAAAAGGGTAAAAGATACCTCGATGCGCTTTCTGGAATTGCTGTTTGTGGGCTCGGCCATTCACATCCAGCTGTTGCGAAAGCAGTTGCGGAACAAGCCAGCGTACTCACTCATTGTTCAAACTTTTTCGCTATTCCAAATCAAGAAGAGTTAGCGGAAAGCCTATGTGCTGTGTCCGGTATGAGCAAGATTTTTTTTGGTAACTCAGGGGCTGAGGCAAACGAAGCGGCAATTAAGATAGCTCGTCTTTATGGCAACAAGAAAGGTCTAAAATTACCTACCATACTGGTGATGGATAATGCTTTTCACGGCCGCACCCTGGCCACTCTAAGCGCCTCTGGTAGTCGCCGGGTACAGGCTGGATTTGAGCCTTTGGTGAGCGGCTTTGTCCGAGCACCTTTTGACGATATCGAGAGTCTTAATAAAATTGCCGAGAACAATCCTAATATATGCGCCATTTTTGTCGAACCTATTCAAGGCGAGGGTGGAATACGCATTGCCTCAGAGGGTTACTTAAGAAGATTACGGCAGTTTTGTGATGAAAAAGACTGGCTGCTAATGCTGGATGAAGTCCAAACCGGCAATGGCAGAACCGGTAAATATTTCTGCTATCAGCACAGTAATATTATCCCAGATATAGTCACTACTTCTAAGGGCTTAGGGAATGGTGTTCCTATAGGAGCATGTCTAGCGTCAGGAAAGGCATCTGAACTTCTACAACCTGGTCATCATGGTTCGACTTTTGGTGGTAATCCACTGGCCTGCGCTGCTGCACTAGCTACCATTAATACAATTCAAGCTGAAGGATTTCTCGATCGGGTGACCGTTCTCGGAGAGCGCATTATGTCTAGTCTTCGCTCTGAACTTGCCGATCTCGATCACGTTGAAGATATTCGCGGTCTTGGTTGTATGATTGGCATCGAACTGAACAAACCCTGTAAATCATTGTTTAGCCAAGCCATGGAGAAAGGGCTCATAATTAATGTGACCGCTGATTCCGTTGTGCGCCTGTTACCGCCATTTATTATGACCGATGATGAAGCAGATCAGGTGGTCGCTATTTTAGCTCCACTTATTAAAGCCTTTAAGAAGGACTGATTTATGGCTATTAGACATTTTCTGACTCTACGCGATCTTAATGCTAGTGAGTTTAATTATATTATCAAGCTCGCTATTGAGATGAAAGCTGCACGCCGCGAAGGCCGGCAAGAGAAGATTTTTGATGGAAAAGTCCTAGGTATGATTTTTGAAAAGTCATCGACCCGAACCCGAGTTTCATTTGAAGCTGGCATGGCCCAGTTAGGCGGCGATGCCTTATTTCTGTCGCCCAATGATTCACAATTGGGACGTGGCGAGCCGATTGAAGATTCTGCCCGTGTGATATCACGCATGGTTGATATAGTGATGATTAGAACTTTTGGTCACGATATCATCGAACGTTTCGCTCAATACTCAAAAGTACCTGTCATTAACGCCCTCACTGATCAGTATCATCCTTGTCAGCTACTGGCGGACATTCAAACCTATACTGAACACCGCGGTTCAATTGAGGGTAAAACTGTAGCCTGGATTGGTGATGGCAATAATATGTGTCAGTCTTGGATTAACGCCGCAATAGTGCTCGATTTCAAATTAAACATTGCCTGTCCTGAGGGCTACGAGCCCAGTGCTAAGCTAGTCGCAGAGGCGGGTGACCGCGTATTTATGACCCGGAGTCCAGTAGAGGCCGTAAGTGGAGCGAACCTGGTCACCACCGATGTCTATGCGTCTATGGGGCAGGAGTCTGAGTTACAACTTAGACTGGAGAAATTTGCTGGCTTTCAGGTCAACCATGAACTAATGGCACATGCTGCCGATAACGCAATCTTTATGCATTGCCTGCCTGCGCATCGTGAGGAAGAAGTTTCTGGGGCGCTACTGGAAGATGAAGCCATTTCGGTAGTTTGGGATGAAGCCGAGAATCGCCTGCACGCGCAAAAAGCGCTGATGGTGTTTTTACTCTCGGCTAATGCTTAACGCTGCGCTTATTTGTAAACCACATCGTCGATTTCATATTCAACATCACCACTAGGCGCTTTAACCACGACAACATCACCGATTTCTTTGCCGATTAGAGCGCGAGCAATCGGTGACTGGTAGGATATTTTTCCCTGCTTCACATCAGCTTCGTCATCGCCAACAAGTCGATAACTTACTGTTTCGTCAGTATCGATGTTAATGATGGTTACTAGCGCGCCAAAGATCACCCGGTCACCCTGAGGCATCGCGGATATATCAATAATCTGTGAGTTTGATAGCTTACCTTCGATATCTTGAACACGACCTTCAGCAAAACTCTGCTGTTCGCGCGCGGCATGGTACTCGGCATTTTCTTTAAGATCACCATGCTCACGGGCGGTGGCGATAGCCTCAATAATACCTGGACGTATCACTTTAATAAGATGATCTAACTCTTTTCGTAGCGCGGCTTCGCCCTCTATAGTCATGGCGTTTTTTTGCATTAGCTAATTTCCTTGTGCAACGACTGTAAGCTGCGCACTTTAATTTTACCTTCAACCGCCCGGGTAAATCCTAACGCCTCACAAACAGCACTGCCACCGGCCATAGTAGTGGTGTAATAAACGCGATGCTGTTCAGCGCTAGAGCGAATTGTCGAGGAGTCAGAGATTGCCTGACGCCCTTCTGTAGTGTTGATAATCAGATCAATCTTATCACTTTTGATCATGTCTACAATATGAGGGCGCCCCTCTTTAACTTTGTTAACTATCTGCACTGGACATCCAGACTGCTCGATAATATCTGCCGAGCCTTTGGTTGCAATCAATTTAAACCCAAGGTCATGGAATTTTTTAGCCAACCCTGGGAGCTGTTCTTTGTCACGCTCACGAACACTTATCAGGACCGTGCCCTTTGCTGGAATTTCATCGCTAGCTCCCAATTCTGCTTTGCCATAGGCCTCAGCAAAGGTTTCGCCAATACCCATCACTTCGCCGGTAGACTTCATCTCTGGCCCAAGAATAGGATCGATGCCGGGGAATTTATTAAAGGGGAAAACCGCTTCTTTAACACTAAAATAAGGTGGAATAATTTCTTTGGTAAAGTTTTGTGATTCAAGGGTCTGGCCGACCATACAGCGAGCCGCTACTTTTGCTAAGGACGCTCCGATACATTTGGATACAAATGGCACTGTGCGCGAGGCGCGAGGGTTAACCTCGATGACATAGATCTTGTCATCTTGTAGTGCCAGCTGAACATTCATCAGTCCCCGTACACCCAGTTCAATAGCCATCTTGCGGCAGACCTCACGCATATCATTTTGAACGTCTTCGCAGAGGCTATAAGGCGGCAGTGAACAGGCTGAATCACCCGAGTGAATACCGGCCTGCTCAATATGCTGCATAATGGCACCAATAACGACTTGCTTGCCATCACTGACGGCATCGACATCCATCTCAATGGCATTGGGCAAGAAGAAGTCGAGCAGTACTGGGCTATCATCAGACACCTGCACTGCAGTCTTCATATAATGACGCAACTCGTCTTCTTTGTAGACAATTTCCATGGCGCGGCCACCTAGCACATAAGAAGGGCGAACAACCAACGGATAACCAATTTCTTTTGCCAACTCAACAGCCTGGTCTGCGCTGCGGGCAGTTGCATTACGCGGTTGCAGAAGACCGAGCTTATCGATCATCTGCTGGAAGCGTTCCCGGTCTTCGGCGCGATCAATAGCGTCTGGTGTAGTACCTACAATCGGTACACCTGCAGCTTCAAGTGCACGCGCCAGCTTCAGTGGCGTCTGACCACCAAATTGCACAATCACACCTTTGGGCTTCTCTACGCGCACTATTTCTAGTACATCTTCCAACGTAACCGGCTCAAAGAACAGTCGATCTGATGTGTCATAATCTGTGGATACGGTCTCTGGGTTACAGTTGACCATAATAGTTTCATAGCCATCTTCGCGCATGGCTAGAGCCGCATGTACACAGCAATAATCAAATTCAATACCCTGACCTATTCTGTTGGGGCCACCACCTAGGATTAAAATTTTATCTTTATCACTAGGGCGCGCTTCGCACTCTTCTTCGTAGGTAGAGTACATATAAGCAGTGTCTGTTGCGAACTCAGCAGCACAGGTATCAACCCGTTTATACACTGGATGTAAATCAAACCCGTAGCGCACTTCGCGCATTTGCGTTTCGCTGCAACCTAAGATGTCGGCCAAACGTCTGTCGGCAAAGCCTTTCCGCTTGAGACGGTAAAGCGCCTTTTCGGTGAGATCGGCAAGTGCTGTACCCTGCAAACTCATCTCATCTTTAATAATGTCCTCAATCTGCACCAGAAACCAATGATCAATCTTAGTAATCTCGAAAATCTCTTCTACACTCATACCCTGACGGAAGCCATCAGCGAGATACCAGATGCGATCTGGACCAGCCACTGCAAGTTGATTTCGCAACACTGCAGAGGAGTTTTCATCGTCTAGATCTAGCACAGGATCAAATCCAGCAACACCCACTTCGAGACCACGCAATGCTTTTTGCATGGATTCTTGGAAGGTTCGGCCAATCGCCATAACCTCACCCACAGATTTCATCTGTGTGGTTAAACTCTGGTCTGCCTGATCAAATTTCTCAAAGGCAAAACGTGGAATCTTTGTCACTACATAGTCGATGCTTGGCTCGAATGAAGCTGGCGTAGCACCACCCGTGATTTCATTTTGCAACTCATCAAGTGTATAACCCACAGCTAGTTTCGCCGCTACTCGTGCAATTGGGAAGCCAGTGGCCTTTGAGGCCAGTGCCGATGAGCGAGATACTCTCGGGTTCATTTCGATAACAATCAACCGACCATCATCTGGATTAACCGCAAACTGCACGTTAGAGCCACCCGTCTCTACCCCAATCTCACGCAATACCTTAATCGAGGCATTCCGCATTATTTGATATTCTTTGTCGGTCAGTGTTTGGGCAGGCGCAACGGTAATTGAGTCACCAGTGTGAATGCCCATTGGGTCTAGGTTTTCGATAGCGCATACAATAATACAATTATCTTTGCGATCGCGAACGACTTCCATTTCGAACTCTTTCCAGCCAATCAGCGACTCATCAATGAGCAATTCATTAGTTGGAGACAGATCAAGACCGCGGCGACAAATTGATTCGAATTCTTCACGATTGTAGGCAATGCCCCCGCCCGAACCACCCATAGTAAAGGATGGCCGAATGATACAGGGAAAGCCAAACCGATCTGCAACTTGAACGGCTTCTTCCAAGCTATGCGCTATACCGGAATTAGGCGTATCCAAATCAATCGCTTTCATAGCCTTGTCAAAGCGCTCACGATCTTCGGCCTTGTCGATGGCATCTGCGTTGGCGCCAATCATTTCTACACCAAATTTATCCAGCACACCATGCTTGGCAAGATCTAAAGCACAATTTAAAGCTGTCTGCCCGCCCATAGTAGGCAGTAAGGCGTCAGGCCGCTCCTCTTCAATAATTCTAGCCACAGTTTCCCACTCAACAGGCTCGATATAAGTAGCATCGGCCATTGATGGGTCAGTCATAATAGTTGCGGGATTTGAGTTGACTAAAATAACTCTAAATCCTTCTTCACGCAACGCTTTGCACGCTTGAGCTCCTGAGTAGTCAAACTCACAAGCCTGTCCAATAATAATGGGACCTGCGCCAAGTATGAGGATGCTTTTTATGTCTGTTCTTTTTGGCATGTTTTCTCCGAAAGCCTCTAGCGGTTAGCTTCCATTAATTCAATAAAGTGATCGAACAGTACTGATGCTTCATGTGGCCCAGGACTAGCTTCAGGGTGCCCCTGAAAGCTAAAGGCTGGTTTGTCAGCATGATGTATACCCTGTAACGAACCATCAAATAACGAGCGATGCGTGGCAATCAGGTTAGCGGGCAAACTAGTTTCATCAACGGCGAAACCATGGTTTTGACTGGTGATCATAACTATATTATTTTTAAGGTCTTCAACCGGATGATTGGCACCATGGTGGCCAAACTTCATCTTTACCGTTGTGGCGCCCGAGGCCAACGCTAATAACTGGTGGCCCAGGCAGATACCAAAGACTGGAATATTGGTATCAAGTATTTCACCAATTGCCTGAATAGCATAGTCGCAAGGCTCCGGATCACCCGGACCATTGGACAGAAATATACCATCTGGATTCATTGCTATAACATCCGCCGCTGGCGTCTGTGCCGGCACAACAATCAGTTCACAGCCTCGATCAACGAGCATACGCAGAATGTTGCGCTTAACACCATAATCATAAGCCACAACCTTAAACTTGATACTACTAGGCTCTTGGCTTTTATGCCCAACACCTAATTCCCAGCTGTGTTCAGACCACTGATAGCTAGTCGCGGTAGTCACCTCTTTTGCTAAGTCCATACCTTTGACGCCAGCAAATTCTTTAGCGGCAGCCAGTGCCTGCTCATCACTGACATTACCAGCCATAATACAGCCACTCTGAGCGCCAGTTTCACGTAGTATGCGAGTCAATTTACGTGTATCAATATCGGCAATACCTAGAATCCCTTTGCCCTTTAGATATTGGTCTAAATTTTGTTCGCTGCGGAAATTTGATGCAAGTAAAGGAAGGTCACGAATGACCAAGCCTGCTGCCCAAATAGAATCAGATTCTTGATCTTCTTGATTAACACCTACATTACCAATATGAGGATAAGTAAGGGTTACAATCTGGCGAGCATAAGAGGGGTCAGTAAGGATTTCTTGGTAACCGGTAAGGGCGGTATTAAAAACAACTTCACCAACAGAAAGGCCATCTGCCCCAATAGCTACCCCTCTAAAAATTGTTCCGTCTGCAAGCGCAAGTACGGCTTCCCGGCAAGTCTGGGAATTCACACAACCTCCTAAATAGTAGATGTTTCGTTTATCTTAGCCAAAGCTATATAAACAAATCCGAAAGTGGTAGCAGAGTTATACCTAGGTTTGCAAAAAAGCGAGATGAAACAATTTGTCTCATCTCGCTTAATTAAAATATTCTGCTGTACGCTAACCTCTCAGAACGAGACCGCTTTTTAGTGCTGCGGTGTTAGCAGAACAGTATAGGGAAAGGGACATATATTGTCTATTTATCTGTATGAAAAATTCACTCTTAAATTAAGATGAATAGTCTCATCGATTTTTCTAGTTCAGACCCAAGACGTCCTGCATATCAAAGAGTCCAACTGACTGTTTATTTATCCATTCTGATGCGCGAATTGCACCAAGAGCAAATGCCATTCTACTCGACGCTTTATGTGTAATCTCAATGCGCTCACCTTCGGAGGCAAACAACACACTATGATCACCAACGATATCTCCAGCTCTAATAACTGAAAATCCAATGGATTCGCTACCTCGCTCACCCGTTAGACCTTGGCGGTCATAAACGGCAACCTCATTTAAATCTCGACCCAGCGCACCAGCCACAGCCTCACCTAGAGATAATGCTGTGCCGGACGGAGCATCAACTTTGTTGCGGTGATGGGCTTCACTAATTTCAATATCAACGTCATTACCAAGCACTGATGCCGCTAGTTCAGCTAGTTTGAAACACAAATTTACGCCAGTGGCATAATTTGAAGCCATGCAGATACTCGTATATTCACTAGCTTGTTGGACGGCCTGGACTTGATCAGTAGACAGGCCAGTAGTACCTACCACCATTTTTTTCCCGTGCCGCCGGCAAAACTCGGCATTTCTAACCGTGGCTGCTGGGACACTAAAATCTATTAGGGTATCAAACGAATCAGCAAGCTCGTCCAACGAGCCAGCCACTGCAATATCATTACGCCCCAGACCAGCAATCTCGCCCGCGTCAGCACCAATGAGTGGACTACTAGGATACTCAATAGCAACAGTTAGCTGAATTCCGTGGGTGCTAGCAATAGCCTCAATCAAGGCTTTACCCATTCGGCCACCGGCACCTGTAATGGCGATATTCTTCACAACAAAGCCCCCAATGAGATGTGAAAAGACATTAGATATTTACCCAATCTAATACTTTACCCTCATTTAGTTAGATTATCGAAAAAACTTTTCACCCCATCGAACCAACTTGTGCTGCGAGGCGAATGCTTACTATTTCCAGCTAGACTATCATTAAACGTTTTCAAGAGTTCACTCTGTTCTGCACTCAAATTGACTGGCGTCTCAACGACCACTCGACATAATAGGTCACCCTGAGCCCCGCCTCTTACCGGCGCAACTCCCTTACCCCGCAAGCGAAATAATTTACTACTTTGGGTTTCCGTTGGAATCTTTAGTTTCACTTTCCCCGAAAGGGTTGGAACTTCAAGGTCACCACCCAAAGCAGCCTGAGCAAAGCTAATTGGAACCTCACAATGTAAATGACTGCCATCACGAACAAAGATAGCATGCTCACGAACATGCATCTCAACATAGAGGTCACCTTCAGGCCCACCTTGAGGTCCAGCCTCACCCTTCCCTGCAAGTCGAATACGATCACCCGTATCAACGCCAGCAGGGATTTTAACAGATAGCGTCTTGCGCTCTTCCTTCACGCCCTGTCCATGACAACTTCCACAAGGATCGGAAATCATCTTTCCGCGGCCTCGACATTTTGGGCATGCCTGCTGAACCGAAAAGAATCCCTGGGACATACGAACCTGACCGGCACCGCCGCAGGTATCACAGGTGGTGGGTGAAGTGCCTTTTCTTGCTCCTGAACCACCGCAGGGATCACAGTGAGTCATCGTTGGAATGTCAATCTGAACAGTCTTACCTTTGACCGCATCCTCTAGATCTAGCTGAAGGTCATAGCGAAGATCTGACCCGCGAGCAGGCCCACCGCGACCACGTCCGCCACCACCACCGAAAATATCGCCAAAAACGTCACCAAAGACATCGCTGAATCCATCAGCACCACGACCGCCACCATTTTGATCGACACCGGCATGACCGAAACGGTCATAAGCAGATTTCTTTTCTGCATCACCCAGAACTTCATAGGCTTCCTGCGCCTCTTTGAATTTCTCGTCTGAGTCTTTGTCTTCAGAATTCCGGTCGGGATGAAATTTCATCGCTATACGACGAAATGCCTTTTTCACTTCCTGATCAGTGGCACTCTTATCAACCCCTAGCACTTCGTAATAATCGCGTTTTGCCATAATTTAAACGTCTTCCTAACCTTAATCGCCAACACGTACTAGCTGACTATAAATCCTTAAAAAAATAAGCGCGAAAGCCCTCTCGAAACCCTCTTCGAAATTCTTTTCGCGCCTAATAAGAGCACAGGGTAAAAGTATTTACCTATAGTAATTACTTACTATCTTCTTTCACATCCTCTTCTTTGACATCATCTTCTTTCTCATCTTTAACTTCTTCAAACTCAGCATCCATCGCATCATCACCTGCAGGCTCGTCGCCAGGTGCTTGCTCGCCCGCTTCAGCCTGCTCTGCATACATCTTCTGGGCAAGAGCCGCCGATGCCTCAGAAAGTACTTTGGCGGCCTCGTCGATAGCATCTTTATCATCACTTTTCACCGCTTCTTCAACCTGCTTAATACCAGCCTCGATAGCAACTTTCTCTTCATCTGAGGCTTTTTCACCAGCTTCTTCGAGTGTTTTCTTGGCCGCATGAGCCAATCCATCTGCAGTATTGCGAGCCTGAACTAAGGCTTCAAACTTTTGATCTTCAGCGGCATTAGCTTCGGCATCCTTAACCATTGCATCAATTTCTTCATCAGACAGACCTGAGGACGCTTTAATAATGATTGACTGCTCTTTGCCGGTAGCCTTATCTTTAGCACCAACATGCAATATACCGTTGGCATCAATATCAAAGGTCACTTCAATTTGAGGCATGCCGCGAGGAGACGGTGGAATATCTGCCAGATCAAAACGACCCAGCGATTTATTGCCGGTCGCCTGCTTGCGCTCTCCCTGCACTACGTGGATAGTCACCGCTGTCTGGTTATCATCAGCAGTAGAGAAAATCTGAGACTTCTTTGTCGGAATCGTAGTATTTTTTTCAATCACCGGAGTTGCCACACCACCCATAGTCTCAATACCTAAGCTTAAGGGCGTAACATCAAGTAACAATACGTCTGTTACATCACCAGCCAATACCGCGCCCTGCAGAGCAGCGCCGACGGCAACAGCCTCATCTGGATTTACATCTTTACGTGGCTCTTTACCAAAGAATGCGGTCACTTTTTCCTGCACCAAAGGCATACGTGTCTGGCCGCCCACCAAGATAATCTCATCAATGTCTGAAGTCGACTTGCCGGCATCTTTCAAAGCAACCTTTAATGGCTCTAATGAACGCTCAACCAGATCTTCAACCAGTGACTCAAGTTTGGCGCGCGTCAGTTTCACAACAAGGTGTTTAGGGCCTGTAGCATCAGCTGTAATATAAGGTAAATTGACTTCCGTCTGCTGGCTCGAAGATAGCTCAATTTTTGCCTTCTCGGCAGACTCTTTTAGACGCTGCATTGCCAGTGGATCACCATGCAAGTCAATCCCACTATCTTTCTTGAATTCAGCTGAAAAATACTCGATCAAACGCATATCGAAGTCTTCGCCACCCAAGAATGTATCGCCATTGGTCGCTAAGACTTCAAATTGTTTTTCACCGTCGACATCTGCGATTTCAATAATCGAGATATCAAAGGTACCACCACCGAGATCATAAACAGCCACAACACTATCGCCAGCACTCTTATCAATACCATAAGCGAGCGCCGCAGCCGTAGGCTCATTGATAATACGCTTCACATCTAATCCCGCTATACGTCCAGCATCTTTAGTTGCTTGACGTTGTGAATCATTAAAGTAAGCAGGAACGGTAATCACCGCCTCGGTTACCTTTTCACCCAGATAGTCTTCAGCCGTTTTTTTCATCTTTTTGAGAATTTCCGCAGAAATCTGCGGTGCAGCTTTACTGTCGCCCTTGATTTCGACCCATGCATCACCGTTATCGGCTTTTACAATTTTATAGGGCACCATTTTAATATCTTTTTTAACCACTTTATCTTCAAAGCGACGACCAATCAGACGCTTGACCGCGTAAACCGTATTCTCTGGGTTCGTCACAGCCTGTCGTTTAGCCGACTGACCAACTAATATTTCTCCATCGTCAACATAGGCAACCACAGATGGAGTGGTGCGCGCACCCTCCGCATTTTCAATTACCTTGGGTTTATCGCCTTCGAGCACCGCAACACATGAGTTGGTCGTTCCCAAATCAATTCCGATAATCTTTCCCATCACTTCTCTCTCCGTTACTTGTCATAAAGCCTATTTAAGGCGTTGTCTTTAAAAAGTTGTTTCTTGGTCTTTATGTGGGTGCATTTTTAGTAAATTCAAGGGCCCCCAACCAATAATTCCATTAGCTCGCTTTGGATACCACTACCATGGCCGGTCTAACTAACCGACCATTCAATGTATAACCTTTCTGAAACACATCCATCACCGTGTTAGGTTCCAAATCAGCATTAGGAACCATACTCACCGCTTGGTGAAGGTCTGCATCAAATGGCTGCCCGGCAGGGTCTATTGCTTCAATCTTGAAGCGAGCAAGGACATCAAAAAATGACTTGAGCGTTAACTCTAAACCTTTAGACACTGGCTGCTGAGCCTCATCGGAAGCATCAATCGTACCGAGAGCACGCTCTAGGTTATCAACCACTGGCAGCAGCTCAGCGCTGAATTTATCTAATGCAAATTTGTGTGCATTCTCTACATCGCGCTCGGCTCTGCGTCTCATATTTTGCATCTCGGCCTGAATCCGTAATACCTGATCATTAGCGCTACTAACTTGCTCCTGCAGATTCTCAGCCTCAGTCAACTGGTCATCACCCAGAAGTTCTTCAATAATCTCTGCGTTAATTTTTTCAGCCTGGACTGCAGCATCCTCAATAGGAGTTTCTGCAGAGTCGACCGTATTTTCTTCACCACTATTTACTTCATCTTGCATGTTTTCTTCCTCAATTTTAGTGTCTCTTAATGCACTAATGCTCAAGATTATTGATTAGATGGTTAGTTACCATTACCCTATGGCTACATATGGGGACAAACTTCCAAGTTTCAAGCGATAACCTATGATTAATCTGCTCTGATGGAGCATCTGTTAACTGTTTGGTGATAAAACTTTGCTTCTTTCAATTAATATCAGTAATTACACTCTAGTGGAATCTCTTGAAATAGAGTTCTCTAAGGGCACAACAGCTATTACCGGGGAAACCGGTGCTGGAAAATCATTGGTGCTTGACGCATTGAGGATGGCACTGGGAGATCGCGCAGACAGTGGCACCATTCGCCACGGCAAAAAACGTGCGGAGATCTCAGCAATCTTTGATATCAGCTCGATAGAGGATGCTCAACAGTGGATGGAATTACACGACTTTGAGATCGATGAAAGCTGCATTCTACGCCGCATTTACACCTCAGAAGGCCGATCAAAGGGTTATATCAATGGCCAGCCTTGCACCATGCAGCAGCTCCAACAATTGGGTGATATGGTCGCGGATATTCACAGCCAACACGAGCATCAGTCGCTATTGCGCAAAGAGACTCACCGCAAGCTAGTCGATGAGTATGCTTCTGCAGGAGATCTTGCCTCACAAGTCAGCCACCATTTTCGTGAATGGCACAAAGTAAAAAGAAAGCTGTCAGAATTAATGAATCGCTCTGATGAATTACTCGCACGTAAAGATTTACTTAGCTTTCAGGTCAATGAACTGCAACAGCTCGATCTCGATCCTATGGTATTGGAAAAGTTAGAAACCGAGCAGCAAACTCTGGCAAATGCCGAGCAGATACTGCAAGACAGTCATAGTCTATTGGCAATCTGCGACCAAACTGAAGGTTTTAACATACGTGATGGCCTTAACAGAGCCATCTCTATTTTAACGGGACTCAAGCACAAGCCTGAAGCATTAATGGGAGCTGAAGAATTACTACAGAGCGGCCTTATACAAGTTGAAGAGGCCATCAATGGAATCGAACATCATATTGACCGCTTTGAGGCAAACCCCCAGCGGCTGCAGTTGGTAGAAGATCAGCTATCTGTTATTTTCCAATTAGGCCGCAAGCATAGAGTTAACCCGGACCAATTAGCAGACACCCTTAAGACACTAGAAGTCGAACTGAGTAGTCTAATGGGTGGCAGCGATAATATTGAATCATTGCAACAGAAACTCGCCGAATTAGCTGCCAACTATGACAGAGCGGCCAACAAACTTAGTGCCGCTAGAATAAAAGCTGCAGCAACAATGGCGGCAGAGATAAATGAGCAGTTGCATCGACTGTCTATGGAAGGCGCTGAGTTATTAATACAACTTACCCCAGTTAATCGCGAAGAATATCGGTCAAGTGGCATGGAAGAAATCGAGTTTCTGTTATCAACAAACCCAGGTCAACCGCATAAAATGTTGGCCAAAATAGCCTCCGGGGGAGAGCTATCTCGTGTAAGTCTGGCCATTCAGGTGGTTGCCGCCAGTCACTCGAAAATCTCTACCCTTGTATTTGATGAGGTGGATGTCGGGATTGGCGGAAGTACGGCAGATATTGTTGGTCAATTACTCAAGCAGTTAGGTGAGCGGGGCCAGGTTATCAGTGTTACTCACCAGCCCCAAGTGGCGGCGCATGCTCATCACCACTATCGAGCGAGCAAAGTCATTGAAGACAATAATGCAGAATCCCTTATGTCGCCCCTTGATCATCAACAGCGAGTGGCGGAGCTAGCACGCATGCTAGGAGGCGCTAAAATCACTGATCAAACGGTCTCCCATGCTTCTGAGTTGCTGAGCCTAGCATCGAGCTAGTTCGACCAAAATGCCAAATTCTAAGCAAAAAAAACCCCAGCTAAACACTGGGGTTTTTTAATAACAAAAACCTATGCGTCCGGCTTTTGCTCTGTCTCTACAGTTTCAGCTGGTGCTGCTTCAGGCACTGTGCCCTCTTCAATCTGCGCTTCCTTGATGGATAGCTTGACGCGACCACGATTATCGATTTCTGTAACCTTAACACGAACGTCTTGTCCTTCAGTCAGATAATCCGTCACCTTAGCAACACGTTCCTGAGCGATCTGAGAAATATGAACCAGACCATCAGTACCCGGCATAAAGTTAACAAAGGCACCGAAGTCTACGATACGAACAACTTTGCCGTCATAGATAGTACCCGGCTCAGGATCAGCAACAATAGCTCTGATCGCATCCATTGCAGCATTCAAACTGTCAGTATCTTCTGAATAAATTTTCACTGCACCATCGTCATTAATGTCGATGGTTGAATTATGCTCTTCACATAGACCACGAATAGTCGCTCCACCCTTACCAATAACATCACGGATCTTATCTGAATCAATTTGCAACATACCCATACGTGGCGCTGTTTCTGCAACTTCATCACGACCAGAACTAAGTACTTTGTTCATCTCTCCAAGAATATAAAGGCGAGCTTCCTTAGCTTGATCAAGAGCAATTTCCATAATCTCTTCAGTGATACCTTCAATTTTAATATCCATCTGCAATGCAGTTATGCCAGCAGCAGTTCCGGCGACTTTAAAGTCCATATCACCAAGATGATCTTCATCACCTAAAATATCAGTCAGCACCGCGAACCCTGCGTCTTCTTTAACTAGACCCATAGCAATACCAGCAACAGGTGCTTTTAAAGGTACACCCGCATCCATTAATGCCAAACTTGAACCGCACACAGATGCCATAGAGCTAGAGCCGTTAGACTCAGTAATCTCTGACACTACCCGAATGGCGTAAGGAAACTCTTCAGGGTTAGGCAATACCGCATTAATGCCACGTCGAGCCAAACGACCATGACCTACTTCCCGACGACTAGTAAAACCGATACGTCCACACTCACCTACTGAATAAGGAGGAAAGTTATAGTGCAGCATGAAAGGATCATCGCGACGACCCTCAAGAGCATCAATCATCTGAGAATCACGAGTAGAACCAAGTGTCGCAGCAACAATCGCCTGAGTCTCGCCACGAGTAAATAGCGACGAACCATGAACTCGGTCAAGGATACCTACCTCAACGTTAATCCCACGAACTGTTTTAGTGTCACGTCCATCAATGCGTGGCTCACCACGAATGATTCGGCCACGAACAATGTTTTTCTCGAGCTTTTTAAACGCGTCTTTTAAATCATCAGCTGAATGGCCATCATCAGAAGCTAACTCAGCTGTCGCACGATCACGAAGAGCATTTACACTAACCACGCGAGCCTGCTTATCAACCACCTGATAGGCAGCATCCAATTCGGCGCCTACAGTAGCAGTCAATGCCGCCTTTAGATCAGCATTCTCTTCTTCTACTTGCCAATCCCAACGTGGCTTTCCGGCTTCAGCAACCAGTTCTTCGATGACACTAATCACTGTCTGCATTTCTTGATGTGCGAACAATACTCCACCCAACATTGTATCTTCAGATAACTCACTAGCTTCAGATTCAACCATTAGAACTGCGTCTTTAGTACCCGCTACAATCATATCCAATGAAGATTCAGTAAGCTCACTATAGGTTGGATTGAGCAGATAGCCTTGCTCTTCGGTATATCCTACTCGAGCGCCGCCAATGGGGCCATTAAAAGGAATACCCGATATAGAGAGCGCAGCTGAAGTACCAATCATTGCCGCAATATCTGGATCGATATTTTTCTCAGCAGACATTACAGTACAGACAACCTGCACTTCATTCTTAAAGCCGTTTGGGAAAAGAGGACGGATAGGCCGATCAATAAGACGAGAGGTTAACGTTTCTTTCTCATTTGGACGACCTTCACGCTTAAAGAAACCGCCGGGAATTTTCCCTGCAGCGTAAGCCTTCTCAATATAGTGAACACCCAGCGGAAAAAAATCCATACCCGCCTTAGCTTCTCTTGCACCAACAACAGTGCAAAGCACTGAGGTATTATCGATTGAACATAGAACTGCACCGGTTGCCTGTCGAGCAATCCGACCAGTCTCTAAAGTAACGGTATGATTACCATATTGAAACTTCTTAATTAAAGGATTCATAATTTTACCTTTGTTTATTTACCTTATGGCGCCTTACTGAGGTTCTGATAGTGCGCTGCTCGGGTTACTTATAACGACCAGAAAATGACAGTCATAAGTAACTCGATCAGCATAGACACAGACAACCTTTTCAGACGATTAAATTATGCGCTCATTAACAGTGCGGCCCCGATTGAAGGAGCCGCACCATGAACACTTATCGTCGTAAACCTAGCTTCTTAATTAGCTGACTATAGCGCTCGATATTTTTACTCTTCAAATAATCGAGTAATTTACGACGCTGATTAACCATACGAATTAAACCACGCCGTGAATGGTGATCTTTCTTATGATCGCCAAAATGGCCCTGTAGCTTATTGATATTTACGGTTAGCAATGCAACCTGAACTTCAGGTGAACCTGTATCATTTTCACAGGTAGCATGTTCCGCTACGATTGCTGCTTTTTCTTCTGCACTTAGTGCCATGATGATTTTCTCCAATATGCGAATTAAAAAAATTCAGGCTTGCCCGCGCATATTTACAGACAACCTAACTTGATTTCTGACGCTACTGCGTCAGCCTTAATAAGGTAATAAATTAACTACTACCTAAATTCTTCAATTACTAACTTCAAGAGTCTTACTGCAGAGCTCTAAGCTCCCTCAACCACCAAACGTTTTGGCGCTACCTTGCCATCATCCGTCACTTCACCAACACCCAAAAAGTCCCCGCCTTCGCGAAAGACGCGCACTATATCCCCTTCTTGGCCATTACGAAAGGCCTGTGGCGACATTACTGCCTGTCCTAGCTGGAAATAGCTGGCCACAATTGGTGATAATTCAACCGCCATTCTATCTGCAACTGCAATTTCCATCGGCTTTAATAGGTGATCTAGCCCACAAGGCTCTATGTTCTTCCTTAGTATCTCCAACTCATCAAGAGTTACCGTCTGATCATCGGTAAATGGTCCAGCAATATGTCGGTGTAGCGCGCTAACGTGAGCCCCGCAGCCCAACAACTCTCCCAAATCTTCCGCCAAACTTCGGACATAGGTTCCCTTACTAACATGTACTTCTACATCAATTTGAGCTATTTTTCCGGGTCGAAAGGCGAGTATTTTATAGCTGAAAACGTTTATTGGCCTAGCTTCTCGCTCCACCACAATACCCTGCCGGGCAAGTTTATAAAGCGGCTGCCCATTATGCTTTAACGCAGAATACATAGAGGGTATTTGCTTGATTTCTCCCCTAAACGCCTCAACCCCTTTATCGATTTTCTTAAGAGTGATCGAGGAGGCGTCCTGCTCTCCGCGAATCGCACCATCAGAGTCACCTGTTTCGGTACTGACGCCCAAGGTGAAAGTGCTTAGATAATGCTTATCTGAATCTAACAGAAACTGACTAAACTTCGTCGCCTCTCCCAAGCAAATAGGTAGAACACCCGTCGCCAAAGGATCAAGACTGCCAGTATGCCCAGCTTTATTTGCGTCAAATAAATTTTTTACTTTTTGCAGAGCTTGATTTGAGGATAATCCCAAAGGTTTATTCAGTAAAAATATACCATTGATCGATCGACCACGATTACGCCGACGAGACAAGCTTACTTACCCTCTTGCTCTGCATCAGATTGCGTTGATATAGCATAATCAATCAGTGCAGATAGATGCTGCCCGCGGCGACCACTTTCATCGAACAAAAAAGTGAGTTTGGGCGTGATGCGTAACTTTATACTGCCAGCAAGCAATTTACGCAAATAACCTGACGCACCATTTAATGCCGCCATGGCCTCGTCTATTTCTTTTTGGGAATGATCGCCTACAAAGGTGACATGAATCTTGGCGTACGCTAAATCTCGACTAACATCAACATCAGTAACGCTGACCATGCCCACTCGGGGATCACGAACTTCATCTCGAATCAATACCGCCAACTCTTGTTGGACGGCGTCTGAAACACGTTCTGCTCGGGTAAATTCTCTTGGCATAGCAGTCTTTAATTACACCTGATTGAATGTCGTTTGCAAAGCTTCACTTAAAGAGAGCGCTTCACTTGAGTAACGTCGTATACCTCAATGAGATCGCCAGCCTTAACATCATTGTAGTCCTTGACTCCAACACCACACTCCATACCGTTACGGACTTCAGTAGCTTCATCTTTAAATCGACGCAAGGATTCCAACTCACCTTGATAGATGACCACGTCATCGCGTAGAACACGTATTGGTTTGCTTCGGAACACTGTACCTTCAATAACCATGCAACCAGCAATAGCGCCAAACTTAGGCGAGCGGAAAACATCGCGAACCTCAGCTATGCCTACAATCTCTTCACGAGTCTCTGGTGCTAACATGCCCGAAAGGGCTAACTTCACCTCGTCTAGAAGGTTATAAATAATACTGTAATAGCGCACTTCCACTTCTTCTTTTTCTGCCAGCCCTCTGGCAGCGCCACCAGCTCTTACGTTGAAGCCTAGAACGATGGCCCCCGTTGTAATCGCGAGATTAATATCCGATTCGGTGATACCACCTACACCCGACGCTACAATATCAACAGCTACTTCATCTGTGGCAAAATCGTTCAGTGCGCTATTAATCGCTTCCAAAGATCCACGAACATCAGTTTTTACAATGAGATTTAACTTGCTTACTTGATCAGCGCCCATATCCGTAAACATATTTTCTAGTTTAGCGGCCTGCTGCCTAGACATACGGTCATGACGAGACTTAGTCACACGCAAATCGGCAATTTCTTTCGCTTTACGCTCATCCTCAACGACAAAAAACTCATCACCCGCGTTAGGGGCCTCATCCAAACCTAATATCTCAACAGGTATCGACGGACCAGCATCACGGATCGGCTTTTTCATTTCATCAGTCATCGCTCGAATCTTGCCAACGCTCTCACCGGCCAAGATAAAGTCACCCTTACGCAAAGTGCCTTGCTGAACCAGCGCTGTTGCGACAACACCTTTGCCTTTGTCCACCCGAGCTTCAACAATCACACCACGAGCTGGTACGTCGACAGGTGCTGTTAACTCAAGTAACTCCGCTTGCAGAAGCACCGCTTCAAGTAATTCTTCAATACCGTCACCAGTCTCTGCAGAGACTTTAATAAACTGAGTATCGCCGCCCCACTCTTCAGGGATAACATCTTTGGCACCCAATTCACTAGTAACCCTCTCTGGATCAGCGCCTTCTTTATCCATTTTATTAATGGCAACCACTAGAGGTACTCCAGCAGCACGCGCATGTTGGATAGCTTCTTCAGTTTGCGGCATAACACCATCATCAGCGGCAACCACCAAAATAACCACATCAGTGGCCTGCGCCCCTCGAGCTCGCATTGCTGTAAAGGCTGCGTGACCTGGAGTGTCTAAGAAAGTCACCATCCCTTTAGGTGTATTAACATGGTAGGCACCAATATGCTGCGTAATACCGCCCGCTTCGCCGGAGGCTACATGGGTTTTTTTAATACGGTCTAGCAATGATGTTTTACCATGATCAACATGACCCATCACGGTAACGATAGGCGCTCTCGGCTCAGCATTAGTTTGACTCTCAACGACATTAAACTGTTTGTTTAATTCGTCTTCGACGGTATCTTCAACGGCAGCAACCGGACGATGACCCAGCTCTTCGACAACCAGAAAGGCCGTCTCCTGGTCAATCACCTGTTCCATATCAGCCATAACACCTAATTTCATCAACTCCTTAATAACTAACCTCGCCTTAATCGACATTTTCAGCGCAAGATCAGAGACCGTTAATTCCTCTGGAACTGCAACGTCCAGAATCTTTTTGTCAACGGGCCTTTTAAACGTATGCTTGTTATCTATTTTTAACACCGCGGCTGTTGTTCTAAGACGACTCCCTCTTTTCTTATCGTCGCCACCGTCATCTAGCTGCAAACGACCTTTCTTTTTACCTGGCTTACCAAGGGGTTTTTTCGCTTTTTTAGCTAATTTATCTTCATCGTCGTCTATCGGCTTACCATGCCTGCGCGCCTTGTCTTGAACAGGCTCAGAGGCTGGTGTAGCAACATGCTTAGTTGTTTTCCCCGCTTTTTTCGCCTCATCACTTTCAAGAGCTGACGCCGCTTCTGTAGCTTTGCGGGCCTCATCTTCAAGCTTTCCTTTAGCCGCTTGCTCTACAGCAACTAGGGCATCGCTTTCAATTTTACGTCGATTAGCAATGGCAGCAAGACGCTTCTCTTCAACATCATCTGTTCCAGAGCCCTTCTTCACTGTTGGCTCTTCTACTGCTACCTGTGCAGCAGCAGCTTCTGCTTCTGCTGCTTCTCTCGCTTTGACTTCGAGCTCTATATCTGCCTGTGCCTGCAATTCTTCATCGCTGCGTTTAATATAGGTACGCTTTTTACGCACTTCGATGTTGACCGTCTTGCGATTAGCGGATCTCAGCGTACTAACAGTTTTACGGCGCAAAGTGATCTTCTTAGGCTCACCTGTATTTTCGCCATGAAGCCCTTTTAAGTAAACCAATAAGGTCTGCTTTTCTTCATCAGAGACATTAGCATCTGCAGAACTATGGTTAAGTCCCGCCTCTTTCATTTGCATAAGCAAACGATCGACAGATGCGCCCACTGTTTTTGCTAATTCAGTTACTGTAACTTCAGCCATCAGTTATCCTCTATTACCGCCGGATTAATTACTCACCTTGCTCTTCAGCAAACCAAGGTGCACGTGCAGTCATAATTAATGCTGCGGCTTTTTCTTCGTCCATATCTTCAACATCCATAAGCTCGTCAACAGCTTGCTCAGCGAGATCTTCCATGGTGACAATGTTTTTTGCCGCTAATTTATAGGCTAATGCTTTATCCATGCCTTCCATCTCCAACAAATCATCTGCTGGTTCAGAGTTCGACAACTCTTCTTCACTGGTCAGAGCTCTAGTCAGTAAAGCGTCTTTTGCTCTAGCACGGAGTTCTTCTGCAATATCTTCATCAAAACCTTCAATAGCACTCATCTCTTCGAGGGGTACATAGGCCACCTCTTCAACACTAGTAAAGCCTTCCTCGACCAACACCACCGCAACGTCTTCATCAACATCCAGTGCCTTCATTAAGCTTTCAATAAAGTTTGATGATTCAGCCTCTTGCTTTTCTAACGCGTCTTCAACAGTCATTACGTTAATGGCCCAACCAGTCAACTCAGAGGCAAGGCGAACATTTTGACCGCCCTTCCCGATAGCCTGAGCTAAGTTATCAGCTTGCACCGCAACATCCATAGAATGAGTGTCTTCATCAACAATCAATGACTCAACTTCTGCTGGCGCCATTGCGTTAATCACTAACTGTGCAGGGTTATCATCCCACAAGATAATATCAACTCGCTCATCATCTAAGTCATTTGAAACCGCCTGGACCCGAGCTCCACGCATGCCGACGCAAGCGCCAACTGGATCAATCCGCGCATCCTTGCTTTTAACAGCAATCTTAGCGCGCTGACCGGGATCCCGAGCCGCGCCCTTGATTTCGATAATTCCTTCTGAAATTTCAGGCACTTCAATTTCAAACAATTTAACTAACATTTCAGGTGTAGCGCGAGACACTAAAAGCTGCGGACCACGAGTCTCTTCTCTAATACCCAGCAAAATAACTCGAGTTCGGTCATTAATGCGAAATATTTCTCGTCCAACAAGCTCTTCACGAGGCAGCATACCTTCGGCATTCTCACCGAAATCTACCACAATATGATCTCGTGTTACCTTTTTAACAGTTCCGTTAAGTAGCTCACCAACACGATGCTTAAATCGATTGACAACCAACTCACGTTCAGCATCCTTTACACGCTGCACAATAACTTGCTTAGCCGTTTGTGCCGCTATACGACCAAACACAATATTCTCAACGCTTTCTTCGAACGTATCACCTACTTTCAAAGTCGGATCTTTTTCGATCGCCTCTTCAGTCGTAAACTGAGTACCAAGTTCAGCCATAACATCGTCTGCAACAACGTCCCACCAACGGAAAGAATCATAATCGCCTGTCTCTCTATCGATCACTACGCGAATATTAGCACCCTCTTCGTAGCGTTTTTTTGTTGCTGTTGCCAATGCCTGCTCAATCGCTTCAAAAATTATCTCTTGGTCCACACCCTTTTCATTGGATACGGCCTCTGCAACCATTAAAATTTCTTTACTCATTTAATAAACTCCACATGCCTCAAAATCGAGGAACCACGTTAGCCTTTTCTATCGCTTCAACCGGAAACAGAAATTCATGATCTGTCACCACCATAATAATTTCATCGCCATCAACTGCAGTTAAACGGCCCTTAAAGTTACGCCTACCCTCGTATGGGAATCGCAATTTAAGTGAAATATCCTCACCAACAAACTTTTGGTAATGTCCGATCTCGTATAACGGACGGTCCATACCTGGAGAAGATACCTCTAAAATATATTCACCATTAATAACATCTTCAACATCAAGTGTGCTGCTGCATTGACGACTGACTTTCTCGCAATCTTCGATACCGATTAAGTCATCTTGTCGATCGATGAAAATTCTTAACAATTTAGTCTTAGCACCAGATTGCAACTCAACACCCCAAAGCTGACATCCCAAGGCCTCAATCACTGGCTGCAGTAACTCTTTTATCTTCACGTCGGCCACAGCCATCGCACTCTCCTGACAAACAAAAAATGGGCCGTGGCCCATTTATCTTATGCTAAAGAAAAGCCCCAATATGGGGCTCCTCGATTTGCGTCAGACCTGACGCGGATGTTCAGCGTAGAAAATGTCATGCTTAACAAGCGAGACCCCTTTTTCTACTGACGTAATGCAAGCATAGACAATAAATCATGAAATGCACACTACTTGTGGTGTCAATTTAATAAAAAATTGGTAGCGGGAGCTGGATTTGAACCAACGACCTTCGGGTTATGAGCCCGACGAGCTACCAGACTGCTCCATCCCGCACCGACACCGTGGTTTAAACATAAAACCACCCTCCTTAAGAGGTCGAGCATTATAGGTAGGCACTGCAGTGAGGTCAACAAACCATTATTAATAATAGTACTTTTTATTTCTCTTCAAATAAGACTCTTCCCTCTTACTAGTCCCATCACTAAGATTCTTGGAGGTGTTTAACGATTAAATCATAGGCTCCTTGGATTTCTTGGGTCTTCTGCGTCGCTAGACTAACCATATCTTCAGGCATTCCTTGACCAATTAATTTATCGGGATGATTCTGGCTAATTAGCTTTCGATAAGCCTTTTTGACCTCCCCCATTGAGCTTTTATCTGAGACGCCTAGCGCCTGATAGGCGTCGGCTAACTGATTTCGTGATGGTCGACTTTGGCCGCCTGCGCCCCCAAACTGAGACTGAGCTTTGATCATTTGGATAAATTTATCAAATAATGCCGAAGAGAATCCTAAATGACTTGCCACTTTCCGCAGCACATCCTGCTCACCTGAGTGTAAATCACCGTCTGCCATAGCCAAAGAGATGAGACAGTTCAGAAGCTGTTGTTTTAGATTATTGTTTCTGCCACAGACGTCCATAAATCGTTGCATGGCATCGTCTACCGAAAAATTCGTACCGGATCCTTCTTTAAATAAGTCAATGGCCCGACGCCTAGCAACCGCGTCTAAATTCATTTTAACCATTAGGCTTTCCGCTTGAGAGACCTCAACAGTTGAAACGCGACCGTCCGCTTTAGCAACATGACCCAATAAGCTGAATACCGTTTCAAAAAAAGCAGTACGAATGCGGGCCTGATCGGCCGCAGAAACCGGACGAGCAAAACCTCCCGCCCCGCGATCAAATTGATGGCCGACATATAGACCCAATACTGCACCAAAAGGTCCCGCCGCCATAAACCCAAGACTACCGGCAATTAGTTTCCCTAACATCATCGAAATATCCTAAAAAGCGTTTTCACCTGAAATAGTATTGTAAATAGTTCTCAGTGAATTGCATTCAATATAAGTAGGAAATTTTAGGATGGATCACTAGGTACGCTTTGCTCTAGAAACTTGAATTCTACTAATGCGGGTATGACAGAAATAGTCTGCTTATTTAATCACTCGGCCAGGGTTTAAAAGTCCTTTGGGATCCATCGCGGACTTGAGTGTTTTCATGAGGGTAATTTCACTTTCAGAGCGAGACTGCGATAAATAATCTCGTTTCAACACACCTATCCCATGCTCTGCGGTAATAGCGCCAGAATACTCTCCGATCATGAGCATAATGTCATGATTAATTTTAAATTTATCTTCTTCAAGTCCGGTGTAGGCAACGGCATGCATATTGTTATCGCCAATATGCCCAAACAACAATAAACTAATACTAGGATACTTAGCGACTAGGCGCTCCTTTAAGTCCTTAGCAAAAATGCCAATTTCACTAATTGGCAGACTAACATCCTGATTTGATACGGGACCCAAAACCTGAAGAAGCTCGCCTATACCATCACGTATTTGCCAAAAAATGGCCGCGTCTTGATGTGATTTTGCAATCACTGCATTTGTAATTACTCCTGACTCCAGCTGCTCGAAGAGAGCCGATTCAAAACGCTCTGATCCCAATTCAGCATCATTGTCTTTATATTCGACCAACAGGTAAAAGGGAAATGCACCCTCTAATGGGTCAGTCAAGCTAGTAATTGTTTCCAGCACCTTGTTGTAATAGTTGTCCCACATTAACTCAAAACCAGTAAGTCCTGATCCAAGACTTCGCTTTAGCTCAACAAGCAATTGAATTGCAGATTCATAACTATTAAGCCCACAGAGTGCCGTATGGGAACTGCCTGCTTTGGGCTGCAACTGAAGAACAACCCGCGTCACTATACCTAGGGTCCCTTCAGAACCGATAAATAAATGCTTGAGGTCATAACCGGAGTTATTCTTAATCATTTTATTAGTTGCGTCGATCACTGTGCCATCAGCCAGAACAGCTTCTAGGCCTAATACCAAAGATCTTGTCATGCCATAGCGAATGACTTCCGTCCCACCTGCATTAGTCGAAACATTGCCACCTATCTGACAACTACCACGAGCCCCCAAATCTAAGGGCAAAAACAAATCATGCTCGGCAGCAGCTTCTTGCAGAACCTGTAAAGGGGTTCCGGCAAGAGCAGTTAAGGTCATACCAATGGGATCTATCTCTTCAATACCCTGCATTCTCTCAAGAGAAATGGCAAGCTCTCCATCGAAGGGTGTGGCGCCTCCGGCCAAGCCCGTTAACCCGCCTTGAACAACCACAGGCTGATCATGCTGATGGCACAGGGCCATAACTTTGGATAACTGGTCAGTAGTATTTGGCTTAACTAATGCCGCTGGAGCGCGGGGCTCTGCGCCGCTCCAATCAGCATAGTATTTTTCACTAATGTCATCGCCTAAAAAAAGGCGGGATGTACCAAGAAGAGTAGATAGTTCATCAATTAAAGCACGCATTCAAGTCTCATCACCAACTCATTAAAAAGCTGGCACAGTCTACAACCGTCGCCAGTTACCACTTATCATTAAAGGTTTGTAATCTATCAAAAGAGCCACCGATAAGCACGCCTAATTCACGCTCCTCACCTTCTTTAACATTAACAGCTGGGCGGCCATGGGCGAAACGATAATTACAAATAAGTGCCACATCACCCACTTTCCACTCAATCGGAATACCATAGTCATCATAGACATCAAGGAATTCCTGCTTTTCGTCGTAGGTCATTTCAGAACCATCACCAAACGTCATCTTCAATGGACGCTCACCGACCGGCAAATGTTGAACCAGAGGCCAAGTATCAAACCAAGCACTATCATCCGCCATACTACTATAGAGCAAATTTTTATCTAATTGAGGGAAATACTCAAAAGCTGAAACGGTATAACGCGTTTTTAGTAATCCGTTATCCCCCCACTCAGCATCTAAGCCACGCTTACGCGCTTCTGCTATAGCCTCATCAGGGTCTTCCGTCATCATCGACTGCTGCCAATGGTTGTAAACACCAATTTCAGGAACGCCCACAAACTCCCTGCGGTCAGTCAGGTTACGGTGATAACAAATACCAAGATCTTTTAGTTTTTGACCAAAGGGTGTTGCCAATATCGCGTTTGTAGCCTGAATATTATCTGAAACAAACGTATAGCCACCTTCGCTGGGCATTTTATGACACAAAAATCCTAACATCGTCGTGCTAGACCCTATATATGCCATTTCATGATGGTAATGCAACCAAGCCTCAAGAGGAGCGCCCACTTCGTAAACATTAGCCTCTAAACTTTTTCGCGGATTAGCCCCACCCTCATAGTCACGTTGGGTTTTAATCACTTGGGTAGCTATCAACCGCATTGACTGAAGCTTATCTAGGCCTGTGTTAATGACATGGACAAGACCAACATTGTTAAAGGTTTCCTGCATCCGTTCAGCCAACGCTTTACTCGGCTGAAGTGGCGCGCCGTTCACGCGGAATTCATGACCGTCAATCGTGAATAATTTGGGTGGTAATGCAGGCGTTCCTGTCCACCATTTTGGCTCAGCCAAGTTTGGCAAAGGCGCGAAGTCTGCGTTTAAAAGTGCACTGTTCATATGTCTAGATGTTTAGATGGCTAAATGAAGCGCTATTCTAATACCAAAAGTCGCTTTGGACAAGTAAATAAACAGATAAAATACACGTAATATCAAAAATATAGGCGCTTAATAAGCGTGGGAGTAAAACGTCAGTATTGAGAAATTAGATATACACGCTAATATATAGCCATTCAAGCCTACGTATCGCTCGAAAAAAGGTATTTTATATAGGCCGATGGGTTCCACAAAAATAACCTGTAAAAGATATCATATGGAATTATTCTAATCATGCGCCGCTTCTATTTAGACCCGATATTGCATCTCATGCTGCTGTGCCCTGTTCCAGTATGGATTTTTTTATATTTTCAAACTGGGTTCTTGGACAGTATCGAAATCAAGATCTTCTTAACGCTAGTGTTGGTCTACCCAATATTAGAAGAAATTATCTTTAGGGGGTTCTTGCACCCGATCCTGGCAAAACATTTAAATCATAGTTGGTCTGTGATTACCTTGGCTAACCTCTTAACTAGCCTAGTATTTGCTTTAACGCACCTTATCAACCACCCTCCGATCTGGGCTGTGGCAACCTTTATCCCTTCTCTCGCGTATGGCTATAGTCTAGAAAGAGCAAAACATATTAGTGCGCCAATCATTCTCCACTGTACCTACAATGCCGGCTACTTTTTATACTTCTGGTGACAGAGAGTTCCAATCTTTCAGTAAATCAAAGAAGAGCACTACACGGGCCTTGATCCCATAGATGACTTTCTATTTAATGGCCAATCAGCGGTAAAGAAACATTAAGGATTTCAAACGGTACTATGAGTCAGCCCAAAGTAATCGTGCAAGGGTCAGCTATGCTTTCTAAGCAAGCTTGAACGTTTCATATTTACAATGGCGCTTTTTGTAGTCGCCTCACTCAACACTCAATACAGGAATATAAGACCCATGAGCGTGAAGGAGAAAAAACTATCCGATAAGTGGTTTGATCAATGGACTCAAACCGAGTCCTATTTGGCATCCGATGGCCACATAAATCGCATTCCACTGCGTCTAGCTAGTACTAATGTGGTCGTCTATGGCAGCGCAAGTTTATCTGAAGTGCTTAAAGAATTTGAGCATGAAGATCACCGCCCAGTAACCGTTGGAGGTCATGTGCCCGTGCAGTTATGGTGCAACAACTTTATTGATACCGATTGTGGCCCAAGCGATCGGATCAACCCGTATGTGGAGATTTGGTATTCGTTCCCAGTGACAGCTAAATCAGCACCACTAGATCTTCCATATGAGAGCCCATTCTCTTTTAACGTAAGTGCTCCAGATACATTAACGTGGTGCCATCGCGTTCTCTGTGGGCCAGCCAAAGACGGTTATGCTCTAGGCGCCCTTGCAGCAATTGCTGGTGGTCGCGAAGTCTGGGGCTTCCCAAAACACCCCGGTTTGGCCGATCTAAGCTTTGAGTATCCAGATGCCGAAACTGCCGTGTTCGAAGGCTCACATCAGGGTCACAAAGTAATCTCTCTCCGTGTTAAACGCCCTGAGAATACCGAAGGACATGTTATTGTCGACTTAGATCTGCTATCCCCTCAAGGCTCTTGTATCACTCCGAGACAAAACCCAGCAAAGGCAAGCTTCGTCGCCAAACAGACGCGTTATAACCAAGCTTTTGCCGCGACCATGTATTTTTCGCCCTGGAACGAAGCGACCGATTCATTAACTATCTACGATAATGAAGCTTACTTTGGGGGGCTGCTTAATAGCTGGGCATTCAAGCCAGCATTAAAGATGCATTGTTCAGATCTGAGAGTAGCAGCATTTAAACCTGCCGGATGGGATTCAAACTTCAAAGGTTAGTATCCTCTGACGTTTGTAACACATTTAAAAGGTAAAATAATTAAATTCAGTGGTGCGGATGGGGGGACTTGAACCCCCACGACCTAAGTCACCAGCCCCTCAAGCTGACGCGTCTACCAATTCCGCCACATCCGCATTACTAAATTTAATCTTTCTGTTTTTGTAAGTAATCTTGCTAATTTTGAGGTTAATTAGCTCACTTAATTTACAGACTCTAAAGCCCTTCAAGACAATATATTTAACCATTATCTCACCTGGGCTTAACTGCAATTTATAGATTTACTGAGGAATTTCAGAATCATTCATACCAGTATCTGGTCTTACGGCACCCAAACTAGGAAGTTCAGTGTCCGGAGCTTCCTGCAATGGGACTGATTGCAGTTCAGGTAGAAAATCGTCTTCAATAACAACTTTGTTTTTTGCTATCAACGCCAAACTAACGCTAGTTACAAAAAATACAGTCGCTAAGACAGCTGTCATTTTACTGAAAAAATTCCAGCTACCGCCACTGCCAAAAACGGTTTGAGAAGCACCAGAACCAAATGATGCCCCCGCTTCTGCGCCCTTACCTTGTTGAATTAAAATCAGTCCTATTAGCGCCACTGCAATTAAGAAGTGAAAAAATAAAATATATTGTTCCATTAGATCTGCCGTACCCTTATGTCATTAACTGTGCAATTTTTAAAAACTCATCAGCCTCTAATGAGGCGCCACCGACCAACCCACCATCTATATCGGGTTGCGCAAACAACTCTGCCGCATTACTTGCTTTTACGCTACCACCATAGAGCAGTGAAGTACTTACGCCACCAGGACCCAAGAGTTCTCTAATGGCTCTATGGACTAATTGAGCCTGCTCTGGACTAGCCACTTCACCAGTACCTATTGCCCAAACGGGTTCATAGGCTACAACTCCACGGCAAATATTCTTTAAACCTACTTTTTTTCTTACTGTATTAATCTGCTCGGCAATCACCGCTAGGGTCAAACCCTGCTGCCTTTGTTGCAGTGTCTCTCCAACGCAAAGAATGGGCACTAAACCCGATCTCTGCGCAATTTCAAATTTGTCTGCCACCGTACCATCAACTTCGCCGAACAATGTCCGTCTTTCTGAATGACCGACGAGCGTGTAGGTACAACCAGCCTCTTTCAGCATATCAGCTGAAACTTCTCCAGTGAATGCGCCGGACTCATGCTCAGACATATTCTGGGCACCCAAGGCTATTGAGCTTCCCGATAATTCTAAGGCAACCAACCCTACGTGCAAAATTGGAGGGAAAATAGCTAGCTGTACCGCCGCACAACTGTGCTCATTTTCAACCAACTGCCTCGCCAATGCCGCCGCTTCCACTGCAGTGCCATGCATCTTCCAATTGCCCGCTATGAGCGGTTTAGCCATCTCGGTACATCCTTTTTGAGGTGCCTTGCAAAAGGGCGCAAAGCCTACCCGACAAACGATTATTTTACAACTTAGAAAAAGTCTTTTCCTCTACTATATATTAGCCAAATTGCTGCTCCACGATTTTTGCTATCGCTTCCACCTGCCGTCTAACCAAGTCTTGATCTTCTCCTTCTGCCATAACTCGAATCAAAGGCTCTGTCCCCGATAGCCGCAACAACACGCGGCCTCGGTCTCCCAACTCCTTCTCAGCCGCAGCTACTGCCAAATTAATGGCTTTGTTATCGTCAATAGTGACCTTTTCCGACAGCCGCACATTAATCATAGTCTGGGGAAATTTTTGCATTCCCGCCTTAAGCTCTGAAAGAGGTATGCCGCTCTCACGCAAGGCAAGAATCACTTGAAGAGCACTCACAAGGCCATCACCAGTGGTATTGAGATCGCTACAAAGAATATGGCCTGAGGCCTCACCGCCTAAGATCCAACCATTTTCTTTTAAAGCTTCGACAACGTAACGATCACCCACTTTGGTGCGCTGAAAAGGAATACCTAGGTCTCGCAATGCAATCTCCAACCCAAGGTTGCTCATTTGGGTTCCAGCCACTCCATTGCAACCCTGGCCGGTCTGTTGACGATATCGCGCAATAATATAAACAATCTCATCGCCATCGACGATTTCACCATTAGCGTCAACTAGCAAAACTCTATCGCCATCTCCATCCAATGCAATACCAATATCTGCCTTTTCCTCAACCACCCTGGCGCGAACTGCATCCATATGAGTTGATCCGCATTGCTCATTAATATTAAAACCATTTGGCGTATTAGCCATGGTAATTACCTGAGCTCCAAGCTCTTTAAATACCTTAGGCGCTGCGTTATAGGTTGCGCCATTGGCGCAATCTAGTACTATTTTCAACCCAGCCAAACTATACCCTGCTGGCAACGATCTCTTGCAAAACTCCACATAACGACCAGTAGCATCATCAATTCGGCGTGCTTTACCAAGACTGAAGGAGCCGTTAGTCACTAACGGCTGATCCATCAAGGATTCAATTTCTAATTCTATTTCATCCGGCAACTTGTAGCCGTCGGCGGAAAAAAACTTTATTCCGTTGTCTCCTACCGGATTATGGGATGCACTGATAACAATGCCTGCAGATGCTCGAAATGCGCGGGTTAAGTAGGCAATTGCGGGGGTCGGCATTGGTCCAAGCATATCGACATTAACGCCTGCAGCAATCAAACCCGCCTCAAGAGCAGACTCGAACATATAACCAGATACGCGAGTGTCTTTCCCGATCAACACTCGATTTTTAACCTTTGTGTGCCGAGTTAAAACCTTGCCGGCTGCCCAACCAAGTTTAAGCATAAAATCTGCAGTAATCGGATGCTCACCAACCGTGCCTCGAATACCATCTGTACCAAAATATTTTTTGCCCATGGTTTAGTCTTCTTCCTTAATCGTTATAGCGCGCCATATATCGATGGCTTGCCTAGTTTCAAGTACATCATGTACTCGCAAAATCGTAGCACCACGCTGAGCCGCCAACACCGCCATCATCACACTGCCAATTACGCGCTGGTTAGTCTGCTCTATTCCTAGTATCCGTCCAATCATTGCTTTTCGCGATACCCCCACTAATACCGGATGACCACTAGCAACAAACTGATCAATTGCGTTAAACAAAGTGAGATTATGAGCCAAGCTCTTGCCAAATCCAAATCCGGGATCAAGCACTATTTGCTCTGCCGGTATACCAGCCTTTATACAATCCTGTTTGCGAGTCATCAAAAAAGCAAGAACTTCAGCCGCTACGTCTTGGTAAACCGGTTCAATTTGCATGGTCTGCGGTTGATTCTGCATGTGCATCAAGCAGACAGGCAACCCAGATTGGGCGGCGGCTTCTAATGCGCCATCACGAGTCAAGGCGCGCACATCGTTAATTAGGTGAGCTCCTTTAACTGACGCTTCTCTAATCACTATAGCTGTGCTGGTATCTACTGACACTAATGCATCAAAACGGTCTAAGACTAACTCAAGTATTGGCAGGACACGTTCAAGTTCTTGTTGCTCTGGTACTTCCGCCGCCCCTGGTCGCGTTGATTCTCCACCCAAATCAATGATATCGGCGCCATCATTCAACATCTTTTCAATCGCAGCCAGCGTTTTACTCTGGTTTAGCCTATTACCTGCATAAAGTTGGCCGCCATCAGAAAAAGAGTCAGGTGTCAGATTAACAATACCCATGATCGCCGGGTACGACAGGTCCAACACCTTATCTCTGCACCGCAATCTCAAGTCCGGCAAATGTGCTTCCTCTTAAAACAAAAAACCCTGAGACCAAAAAGAACGCTCAGGGTTTTTACTAATCCATTATAATTAAGCGTCCTCAACAGGCCCGCCAATAGGAGACTCTTCCTCGGCTGAACTCTTTGCCCCATCCTCAGTATTACCATCGGAATAATTATCAGAGTCCTTTTTATCCCAATCTCGTGGACGACGAACTTGTCGACGATTCATGAGATCATCCACCTGATCAGCATCGATAGTTTCATATTCCATCAACGCATCTTTCATCGCCTCAAGGACATCGCGATGCTCTTCAAGCAATTTTGTAGCTTTGGTATAAGCCTCGGTCAATATTAGCTTGACCTCCTGGTCAATCTCTCGAGAGGTATCCTCAGAATAATGAGCATTTCCACTGCCGGGTACCTGGGAGTCGTCTTCACCATACAAAATCGGACCCATTTTTTCATTAAGACCCCATTTAGTAACCATATTGCGCGCCATTTGAGTGGCACGCTCTATATCATTCGATGCGCCAGTAGTAACACCGTCAAAGCCACCGATCAGTTCCTCTGCAATACGACCGCCAAACAAACTGCAAAGTTGACTAAAGAGTTGCCGTCGATTCATGCTGTAACGATCTTCTTCCGGCAAGTACTGGGTGACCCCTAGAGCGCGACCTCGAGGGATAATAGTAACCTTGTGCACCGGATCATGCTCTGGCACCAGCCGCCCAATAATGGCGTGTCCCGCTTCATGATAAGCCGTATTAGTTTTTTCTTTCTCAGACATCACCATGGAACGGCGTTCAGCACCCATCATGATCTTATCTCGTGCTTTTTCAAATTCTTCCATAGTCACCACGCGACGATTACCTCGCGCTGAAAATAAGGCTGCCTCATTGACCAAATTGGCTAAATCAGCACCAGAGAAACCAGGCGTCCCACGCGCTAAAATTGATAAATCTACAGTGTCTTCAAGAGGCACCTTGCGAGCATGAACTTTAAGAATTTGCTCACGACCACGAATATCAGGCAAGCTGACATAAACTTGCCGATCAAATCGGCCAGGCCGCAATAGCGCCTTATCCAAAACATCAGGTCGGTTAGTAGCAGCTATAACGATAACGCCCTCGTTACCCTCAAAACCGTCCATCTCAACCAAAAGCTGGTTTAATGTTTGCTCTCGCTCGTCATTACCACCACCATGGCCACCGCCTCGATGACGGCCTACAGCATCAATCTCATCGATAAAAATAATACAAGGCGCTTGTTTCTTTGCTTGCTCAAACATATCACGAACACGCGAAGCACCTACGCCGACAAACATTTCGACAAAATCTGAGCCAGAGATAGAAAAGAATGGCACCTTAGCTTCGCCTGAAATAGCCTTCGCAAGCAACGTTTTACCTGTGCCTGGAGGACCAACCATCAGAACACCCTTCGGAATGCGGCCGCCAAGACGCTGAAATTTACTCGGCTCACTTAAAAACTCAACCAACTCAGCGACATCTTCTTTTGCTTCATCTACACCTGCAACGTCAGCAAATGTGGTGTTAATCTGATCGCCCGTCAACAACTTAGCTTTACTTTTGCCAAAGCTCATTGGGCCACCTTTACCGCCGCCACCACCCTGCATTTGGCGCATGAAAAACACAAAGATGCCTAAAATTAATAGAATAGGGAAAGCTGCAACAAATAATTGAGAAATCAGGCTTGGTTCTTCTCGTTCCTTGCCTGCCACTTTGACATTGTGATTAACGAGATCATCCATTAATTTTGGGTCTTGAATATTTGGGCGGATTGATTTGAATTTCGATCCGTCATTTCGCTCACCATAAATAATTAGGTCCGCGATCACAACCTCACTAACACGATCATTTCTGACCTCACTAACAAAGGCCGAGTAATCGATACTGTTATCTTCAGGCTTCGGTGAAAAGCTATTAAATACAGACATTAATATGGCTGCTAAAATCAACCATACAATTAAATTTTTTGCCAGATCGTTCAAGTTCTGTTCCTCATGTTTTAGCTTTTAAGCCTTTGGCGACCAGATATACTTCCCTAGATCGAGATCTCGAAGCATCTGGTTTGATAATAGACACTCCATTAAACAATGTTCTAACTTGTTGCACAAATGGATCAAACCCTTGTCCCTGAAAAAGCTTGGCGATAAACACACCATTTTTCGATAAAACGCGATTAGCCAGATCTACGCCTAATTCAGCCAGATAAATCATCGCTGGCTGATCAACTGCTTTGTTACCACTTAAATTGGGGGCTATATCCGAAATTACAAGGTCTACCGCTCGGCTTCCAATTAAATCTATCAGCTGTGTAAAAATCGCATCCTCAGTAAAATCACCCTGAATAAAGTCCACGCCAGCAATCGGGTCCATCGGCAGTATATCCAGAGCATGTACCCTGCCGTCGTGGCCGACTAACCGAGACGCCACCTGAGACCAGCCCCCCGGAGCAGAACCTAGATCTACGACAGTCATGCCGGATCGGATTAGACGATCTTTCTCAACGATCTCCAGCAACTTATAACTAGCGCGAGACCGATAACCATCACGCTGAGATTGCTTCACATAAGGGTCGTTAACATGTTGTTTTATCCAACTACGATTTTTAGATTTCACGATGGCCTAATCTCCGCTAAAATAGCGACCTTAAAAATTGAGCATTATATTATGACAAGTTACGCTGCAGAAAAAAAACATTTACGTCGCTTAGGTCACAATCTTAAACCAATAGTGACCATCGCGAGTAAAGGACTAACAGAAAATGTCGGTGCCGAGATTGATCGCGCTCTAAATGATCACGAACTGATCAAGATTAAACTATCTGTGGGTGACCGAGCCGCTAAAAAGTTACTGTGCGATGAAATCTGTACGTCTTATAGCGCTCAGTTAGTGCAATCTATCGGGCATATCTTGCTTATCTTCAAAAAATCAAAAAACCCAAATCCAAAATTATCCAATTTACTCCGTCAGTAGGTTGGATGTTTTCAGTAAAAAGGATCTTTCTCTGGTGCCTGGTTGTGACATAATTGGCGAATTAGCTAAGAGGTATGCGTGAAGGACACCAAAAACGAAAAGCTTTTCATCGAATACATCGCTAAGCCAGTGTTACTTGGCTTGCTTGTGGCCGCTATTCTTGTTTTAGCTTTCCCTCAATTTCGACCACAAACCGATGATGACGTCGCTGACTTGATGACACTTAGTCAATCAAACCTTGGTGCGGATTGGATCGGTCCTGTTTCCTACGCAAACGCAGTCTCTCGAGCCGCTCCGTCTGTGGTTAATATTTATACTCTTCAAGCAGCCCGATCAAGAAGTGACGCCTCGAACAGGATATCGCTCGGGTCTGGGGTCATCATGCAATCTGATGGCTTGCTATTAACCAACCATCACGTTATCGAGGGTGCCGTAAAGATATTGGTACTTCTCTATGACGGACGCGAGGTGCCGGCAACTGTTGTGGGCACTGATCCCGAGATAGACCTAGCAGTTTTAAAAATCGAGGCCGATAATTTAAGTCCAATCGCTCTGGGAGAACCTTCTCAAGCAAGAATTGGCGATATTGTCCTAGCTATTGGAAACCCATCTGGGATCGGCCAGTCAGTCACTCAGGGGATTATTAGCGCCAAAGGTCGTAATGGCCTGCGCTTAAATATTTTTGAAAACTTTATTCAAACAGATGCCGCCATTAATTCTGGTAGCTCCGGCGGCGCACTTATCGATGCCTATGGGAATTTGCTCGGCATTAATACCGCCACACTCAACAATGTCGGCTCAACAGGTATAAGCTTTGCGATCCCTGCCGATGCTGCTGCAAAAGTCTTAGCTGACATCTCCCAATATGGCCACGTTGTGCGTGGCTGGCTCGGTATTAGCGCTGACCTTGGGCTAGTATCACCCGAAGTTTCAAATGAACTGGGAGCCACCAAGATTTTTAGAGTGAGCTCGGTAGCACCCAGTGGCCCAACAGAAAAAGCTGGCCTTAAGCCGGGGGATATCATTTTTAAAATTGATGGTTTACCTGTCATTGACCCACATACCAGCATCAACCAAATAACCAATGTCACCCCAGGGCAACCTGTCAAACTGAGCATCATTCGCCAAGACACGGTCATTGATTTCACTGTGATCGCAGGCAACCGCCCTTTACACTAATTAATCCTAGCTCTCCAGCTGGGAGGTTAAGACCCTAACTAAACGCTCATTTTGCTTTTCAGTACCGATGGTAATGCGTAAAAACTGCTCAATACGAGACTGTTTGAAGTGCCTAACAATGATGCCATTCTGTCGCAAACTTAACGCAAGCTCTTCTGCTGGTCTCTCAACGTGGCGAACAAAGATAAAATTACCCGCTGATGGCACAACTTCAAACCCAAGATTATGTAAGTTATTTGTCAGCCTATCCCTGCTATCAATGACACGCTGACAGGTGTCCTCAAAATATTCTTGGTCCTTAAAGGCTGCAATGCCAGCAGCGATAGGCAGATGCCCCAGTGGATATGAATTAAAGCTATTTTTAACGCGCTCTAAGCCCTCTATTAGATCGGCAGAACCCATGGCATAACCAATGCGCATACCAGCTAGAGAGCGAGATTTAGACATAGTTTGAACAATGAGAAGATTGGCGTACAACTCGATTAATGGCACCGCTGTCTCACCACCAAAATCGATATAAGCCTCATCTACCACAACAACCGAATCGGGGTTATCTTTTAATAGCTCTTCAATCGCATCCAATCCGAGTAATCGACCCGTTGGTGCGTTAGGATTAGGGAAAATAATTCCGCCATTTGGTCGACTGTAATCTTCAACGGCTAAGGATAAATCTTTAGCTAGAGGAATCTGTTCAAAGGATATGCCATACAGCTGACAAAAAACGGGATAAAAGCTATAACTGATATCAGGAAATAATAGAGGCTCTGGCTTTTGTAGTAATCCGTTAAAAATATGAGCCAAAACTTCGTCTGAACCATTACCAAGAAAGACCTGCTTTGGAGCGAGTTGATAGTAATTAGCAATAACCTGCCTTAATCCGTCCGCATTGGGTGGCGGGTAGAGGCGCAAATCGTCATTTAAAAGCTTTTGAATGGCTGAGGCTACTTGCGGCGAAGGGCCGTAAGGGTTCTCATTAGTGTTTAATTTAGTGATGTTGGCGATATCCGGCTGCTCCCCAGGGATATAGGGCTTAAGCTGGCTTACAAGGTCACTCCAATACTTACTCATTAGCTGGTCTCTCTATGACGCTAAACTAAAAGATCAATCTTTAATACGATATTCGGCCGATTGGGCATGGGCACTCAATGATTCACCGCGTGCTAACGTAGAGGCGATCTTTCCCAGTTCAGACGCGCCCTGTTTAGAACAATAAATGAGCGAGCTACGTTTCTGGAAATCATACACCCCTAATGGCGAAGAAAAACGAGATGTCGCTGAAGTAGGAAGCACATGATTTGGTCCAGCACAATAATCTCCCAAGGCCTCCGCCGTATAGCGGCCCATAAAAATGGCGCCCGCATTGCGGATATCTGACAACCAAGATTTTGGGTTTTCTACCGACAACTCTAGATGCTCTGGCGCAATATAATTGGATATTTCCACTGCCTGTTTCGCATCAGCAACCTGAATCAACGCCCCTCGACTTGCCAAGGATTTAGCTATAATTTCTCTGCGCTCCATAGTCGGTAATAATTTGCTCATACTCGCATGCACCGCATCGATAAAGCCTGAGTCCCACGCGATGAGGATTGACTGTGCCTCCTCATCATGTTCAGCTTGAGAAAATAGATCCATCGCAATCCAGTCAGGGTCTGTCTCTCCATCACAGATAACTAATATTTCACTGGGCCCTGCGATCATGTCTAGTCCCACTGCCCCAAAAACAAAACGCTTAGCGGCCGCCACGTAGCTATTACCTGGCCCTACAATTTTATCAACCTTTGAGACCGTTTCCGTACCATAAGCTAAAGCCGCTATTGCTTGAGCCCCACCAACCGTATAAACCCGATCAACACCAGCAATCGCTGCTGCCGCTAACACAATTGGACTAAGCTCCCCATCAGGAGCTGGGACCATCATGATTATCTCTTCAACACCCGCAACCCGGGCCGGAATGGCGTTCATCAGTACCGATGATGGATAGCTAGCTTTGCCGCCAGGCACATAGATACCAACACGTTCCAAAGGCGTTATCTGCTGACCGAGCATAGTGCCGTTTTGCTCTTGGTATTGCCATGACTCCTGAAACTGGTGAGCATGGTAATCTTTGATCCGCTGCGCGGCCTGCTCCAAGGCAAGGCGAGTCTTACTATCGATTGAAAATAAGGCTTTATGGAACTCACCTGAAGCCACACACAACTCATTCACGCCCTTGCATTCACGACGATCAAAACGGTTGGTGTACTCTATGAGTGCTTTATCACCATTAATACGAACATCGCTCACTATGTCAGCGACAATCTTTTCAATACCGCTATTGCTCGCCTCATTCCACGAGGTGAGAGCCTCCAGAGCAGACAAAAATCCGTCGTCATTTGCATTTAACTTGGCAATCTGACAAAACGCTTGCGGAGCAGTCATTTTTCAACGACCTCTGCAAGGGAATCTACAATAGCCTGAATCTCAGAAAACTTAGTTTTCATAGCGGCCTTATTCACAATCAATCGAGCACTAATATCAGCTATCTCGTCTCGAGCTTCTAAACCATTAGCTTTTAGTGTGTTACCAGTGTCGACTATATCTACGATTTCATGGGCCAAATCTAAAATAGGCGCGAGTTCCATAGCACCATAAAGTTTAATAAGATCTGCTTGCCTACCCTGCTCTGCATAAAATTGGCGAGCCACATTGATATATTTAGTTGCGACTCTTAGTCGACCCTTTTGCTCAGATGCCCCTTTCGTAACCGCAGTCATAATTTTACAACGAGCAATCCCAAGATCTAAGGGCTCGTAATAACCGTCACCCTGATGCTCTAAAAGCATATCTTTCCCAGCGACCCCAATATCTGCCGCCCCAAACTGAATATAAGTGGGTACATCTGAACCGCGCAAGATTAATAATCTTACGCCTTGACGATTTGTCTGAAAGACCAATTTTCGACTAGAAAAAACATCTTCCGCTGGAACAATTCCCGCCGCCGCTAGCAAGGGAAGTGTTTCCTTTAAAAGGCGCCCTTTCGTCAACGCCAATGTGATCTGTGTCATGATGATTCTTCAGCCAAATAATGAGTTTTATCGATTTTCATCTAATTAGGCACCCGTTTTATATCAGCGCCTACCTGTTGTAATTTCTCTTCTATGCACTCGTAACCTCGGTCTATATGATATATCCGCTCAACTATAGTTTCTCCTTCCGCGGCCAAACCTGCAATAACGAGAGCTGCAGATGCGCGCAAATCCGACGCCATTACCTGCGCCCCGGTTAATGTCTCAACACCCGTAATAATCGCCGAATTACCTTCCACAATAATTTTAGCCCCCATGCGGTTTAACTCTTGAACTTGCATTAGTCGGTTTTCAAAAATCGTTTCCGTTACGATACTGGAACCCTCAGCCACTGCATTGACTGCGGTTAACTGAGCCTGCATATCTGTGGGAAAAGCTGGATAGGGGGCGGTTTTCAGGCTGACCCCTTTTGCTCTCCGCCCTTGCATATCAAGTTCTATCCAATCATCGCCAAACGTAATAATACCGCCGGTTTCTTCTAATTTAAGTAATACAGCCTCCAGCATTGAGGGATCGGTCTTAGTTACCTTTATTTTTCCACCAGTCGCTGCAGCGGCCGCAAGATAGGTTCCTGTTTCAATTCGGTCGGGCATCACCCGAAACGAACCACCTGACATTTTTTCAACACCCTCAATCACTAGCGTGTTTGATCCGGCGCCTTTGACTTTAGCACCCCACCCATTCATACAGTTAGCTAGATCAACAATTTCTGGCTCTCTGGCAGCATTTTCTATAATAGTCGTGCCCTCAGCCAGAGCCGCCGCCATCATTAAATTTTCCGTAGCGCCAACCGACACCAAATCCATAAGAATGCGAGTGCCTTTAAGGCGCCCACTACTGCGAGCTTTAATATAACCTTTCTCAATTTCTATGGTCGCTCCCATTGCCTCGAGACCGCGCAAATGCAGATCAACAGGTCGACTGCCAATGGCGCAACCACCAGGGAATGAAACATTTGCCTCGCCATAACGACTCAGCATAGGACCAAGCACTAATATAGAGGCTCGCATGGTTTTTACTAATTCATAGGGTGCCGTCAAACTGTTGAGGGTCGAAGTATCTATCTCGACTGACATCTTCTCGTCGACACTAAGGGTAACCCCTAGGGTACCGAGTAACTCTATGGTGGTCGTTACATCTTGCAGGTGAGGCAAATTAGCGATCGAGACCAGGCCATCACAAAGCAGTGACGCTGACAAAATAGGTAGCGCAGCATTTTTGGATCCAGAAATCCATATTTCACCATTAAGCGGCTTACCGCCTTGAATAATTAATTTATCCATTGAATCACCTCAAAATAGAAAACTCACACTACACCAAAAAAAAACGCCTACATCACACCCTGCTTCTATTAGGTTCGATGCCGCCATTCTTGGGAAGTGAACAGTTTCATATTGACCGCGTGAATCGCGCCAGAGGAAATAGACTCATTTAAAACAGCGTAAATTAACTGCTGTCGCTGAACCGCACGCTTGCCTTCAAATAAATCACCCACCACAAGAACATTGAAATGACTGCCTTGGCTGTCTACTTCAATTTGACAGTCAGAGAGCGTCTTTTCTAATAGCGTTGTAACATCTTCAGAATTCATTTTTTTACTCATATAAAACACACGTAGTGCCTAGCGACACTACTTTAATCAGCACTCTTCAGCCAGTTATCGACAACCTCATCGAGCTTACCAGATGACCTTTGCGCCGCCTTTTTAAATTGACTTTTAAAAATTGATTCCAAATTAATGCCATTTAAAACCACATTAATCACCTTCCACTCGCCTGTCTTTTTGCGAGCCACCCAATACTCCAACGGATAAACCGCCGTTGCGCTGCGAATTTGCTGTTTAACCTTAATCACCCTGACTGAAGGCTTTAAAGCCTTTCGGTTAACCAGAACAATTTTTTCGTCTCCATAACTCATAAGTCCTCGACCATAAGTCTCCACCAATCCTTCGCGGAATAATGCTATAAACCGAGCACGCTGCGCTGCAGAGGACGTTTTACGGTAATCTCCCATGACTCTGCCAGCAATCCGATCAAAATCGACATACTTTCCCATTAATCTGTCTAAAGCATCAAAATAATCAGCTTCATTGCTAGGATATTGATCCTTGTATTGAGCAATAATACCTATGACTTCCGTAGTCATCTGTTCGATATTTTCAAAAGGGTTTTGCTCCAGCTTTGAGCTTTGCTGCATACTCTCAGCATTTACAGCATGGCTCGCACCTAAAATGCTAAAGCACAGCCAAAAACTACCTATGATTTTTTTAAATTTTGTCATAATGCTGCCCACCTTAATAATCCTTTACTAGGTTCTTCCTTTATAAATTTAATGAAAAAATATTCTTATTAATCGTTACTGACTTTTACAGTCGCGCACTATACCATTCTCCAACTGTTGAATAAACACAATGCATGCATCCTTTGGAGACTACATGTCAACCGTCTACCTCCCGATAATTGCACTTTTAGCTGGCCTCTTAGGCTTAGTTTGGGGTGCTGACAAATTCGTTACGGGTAGTGTAGGGGTGGCCCGTAATTTTGGTATTTCCTCCATGATCATCGGCCTAACCGTGGTCTCTATTGGGACTTCAGCGCCAGAAATTATCGTCTCCATTAACGCTGCCCTTAGTGATGCCGGTGGTCTTGCTGTAGGTAATGCCTTAGGCTCTAACCTTGCTAATATGGGTCTTGTGTTGGGTATCACCACACTAGTTGCACCACTTCCTGTGCAAACACACCTGCTCAAAGAAGAAAGTCCCGTGTTGCTATTAATTACCGTCTTAGCAGGACTATGCCTCTATGACGGGCAGCTAAATCGTGGAGAAAGCATTGCCCTTGGTTTAATGGTGATACCTGTAATAGCCATTATGGTGAAGTACAAAAAGAACCATCCAAGCCCGGAAGTGGCAGATGATGTTAGCACTGCAACTGATGGCTCAATGAAAACATCTGGCTTATGGTTGTTGCTAGGGTTAGCAATCCTGCTGCTAAGTGCGGAAGTAACGGTTTGGGGCGCAACTTCCATTGCCCATTTTTTCGGCATTAGTGATCTAATTGTAGGTTTAACAATAGTGGCCATCGGCACTAGTCTTCCAGAGCTGGCAGCCTCAATTGTAAGTGCAACAAAGGGACATCATGATATCGCCGTAGGTAATATATTCGGCTCAAATCTTTTTAATCTTTTACTTGTTATGACAACTGCTGGAGCTATCGCACCAATAGCACTTCCCAGTGATGTATTTAGCCGTGACTATTTGTCATTGCTAGTGATGACGCTATTAATGATTGGTTTGGTCGGTTGGACAGTGCGAAAAAATCGTCATATAGAAAGCGTTGCGCGCCTGTCCAAATTTGTTGGTGTTATTCTATTAACCAGCTATGCCCTCTACTATGTAGTGTTATGGTCGTCACTGACCGTTAGCTAATGCTTACTTGAGGAAGCTGTTTCGGCCTATAATGACGTAACATAGATTAATAAAACGATAACTATCGGACTCTTTGATGACAGATTTTATTACCTCAGGCCTTCGTACTGTTGAGCTGGAAGCCAAAGCGGTTAGTCAATTAACTCCACGGATCAATCAAAATTTTGTGCTTGCCTGTGAAACTATTTTGGCTTGCCAAGGTAGAGTGGTCGTAACTGGCATGGGCAAGTCAGGCCATATTGGTAATAAAATTGCTTCGACTCTCGCAAGTACCGGGACGCCTGCGTTTTTTGTTCATCCTGGAGAAGCCAGTCATGGTGACCTAGGCATGATCACCAAAGCCGATGTTGTGATTGCTATTTCAAACTCTGGTAGCACCAGCGAAGTTACTAGATTACTGCCGTTAATTATTCGTCTAGGAATCCCACTAATTAGTATGACTGGGGACGCTAACTCTCAGCTATCCCAAGCGGCCTGCGCACATCTTGACGTTTCTGTCGCTAGTGAGGCGTGCCCCCTAAATCTGGCGCCAACGACGAGTACTACAGTTACCTTAGTTATGGGTGATGCCTTGGCAATAGCTCTACTGGAAGCTAGAGGATTTAGTGCGGAAGATTTTGCATTTTCTCACCCCGGCGGGGCATTGGGGAGAAAACTATTGTTGCGAGTCTGTGACATTATGCACAAGGATGAGGACATACCTAAAGTAATGATTGATCAACCTTTACAAGATGCGCTGATTGAAATGACTCAAAAAGGGTTTGGAATGACTACCATTATTTCAAAAGATAAAACGCTTATAGGCGTTTTTACAGACGGTGATCTGCGTCGCGCAATTGACCAAAAAGTCAATATATCGACAACCACCATGGCCGCGGTAATGTCCCCACACCCAAAAACAATCAATAAAGATATGCTGGCTGTTGAAGCGCTGACCATTATGGAGTCGACATCCATAACCGCACTTATCGTCGAAGACGAGAAGGGTCGTCCTACAGGCGTGCTGCATCTGCATGACATTCTTCGTGCAGGAGTCGTCTAGTGACTAATCTACCGACTGAATCAATAAGCTCTGCTGCAAAAAAAATAAAACTATTACTATTAGATGTAGATGGCGTTCTCACCGATGGGCGGCTCTATTATGATAATAGCGGCGAAGAAATGAAGGCCTTTAATATTCAGGATGGCCTAGGTATCAAGTTGCTCCAACAGGGCGGAATACAAGTCGGCATTATCACAGGCCGAGTATCTAAGTTACTGCAACGACGAGCAACCGAATTAGGTATAAACCCCGTAATACAGGGCAGAGAAGATAAGCTAACTGCGCTCAACGAACTATTGCTTACTGTAGACTTGAGTTTGGATGAAATTGCTTTTGTAGGAGATGATCTACCAGATCTTGCGGTTATCAAAAAAGTAGGTTTAGGCATCACTGTAGCTAACGGTAGTGCTACATTAAAATCTGCCGCTGACTGGCAAACCACCAAAAAAGGTGGTGAAGGGGCAGTGAGGGAAGTTGCAGAAATGCTACTGTCCTACCAAAACAATCTTGCCCGCCTTCTGGAACAGTTTCAATGATTCGCCAATCGTTTATAGGCACGGCCTTGCTGATAATTATTGGCTGGTTTTTACTCGTTTGGGACTCTCCACCGGAATCCTTTATGCGTAACAATAACGCCGATCGCGTTCAACAAAGACAAGTGGACAGCTATATGGCGTCCATTACCAGCCAACGATTCTCGGCTGCGGGAGATCAATTATTTTTACTTACCTCGCCAAAAATGCAATTATTCTCAGGCGACTCTCGGCTTGAATTGACTCAACCTCGGTTTATTGCCCTATCCCAGGGAGTAAATAATAAGGGCAAGGGCGTCGCTTTTCTAGCTGACTTTGGCACCCTGTCTGGCACTGGAGATCGGCTATCTTTGATAGGCAATGTAAATGCGGTGATTACCGGAACTGAACAAGAAAAGACGCTAACATCAACCAGTTTAGAATATCAGCCGACGAAAATGATTATCTCAACAGAAGACAACTTTACCCTCAAAACTATGCAATCATCCCTCATAGGCAAAGGCTTTGTCGGCGATCTCAATAAAGACTTATTTACCATTAAATCTAAGGTGCATGGAGTTCACGATGCTATTTAAACGACTTTGTGCGGCGCTGTTATTTGCACATTGCTGCTTATCATTCGCTATTTCGCCTGATCATAACGAGTCCATCGAAATTGATGCCGATTCTGCCGAATTCATCGAAGCGTCCGGGCTAACAAAGTATCAAGGAAATGTGATTATTAAACAGGGCTCAATCATTATTTCTGCCGACGAAGTCACTATTTATTATCAAAACAATAAGGTAACTCGGATTTTTTGCACGGGTTTACCAGCAAGCTATACACAGGAATCCGCTACGGATCAAACCAGTATGTTCGCCCGCGCCGAGACCATTGAATATCAGCTTGCTGAAGATATCATTTACTTAAAAACTAATGCCTCGCTAATGCGCAATGGTACATTTATTAAGGGTGATTCCATTAACTATGATCTGAGAGATGGGACATGGAAAGCTAAAGGTGATGATTTAGGCGGACAAAAACGTATTCAACTGCTGATCCCTCCGTTCACCCAAAGCACTCGGCCTGAGCCTCCCTCTTTCGAGCCTCAAGGGAAGATAGGCCAACAGTTGGAGGAAGTTTAATAATGGCTGTTTTAGAAGCTCGAAATTTGGCCAAATTTTACGGCAAAAGACCCGTGGTTAAAGATATTTCGTTATCAGTAACACAAGGTGAAATAGTAGGGCTACTTGGACCAAACGGTGCGGGCAAAACCACCTGTTTTTATATGATTATAGGCTTAGTATCCCAAGATGGCGGGACGATCAGCATCGATCAGCAAGATATTACAAATCTGCCCATGCACGGTCGAGCTCGAAAGGGCTTAGGATATCTACCCCAAGAACCATCGATTTTTAGATCCTTAAGCGTCAAAGACAATATCCTGGCAATCCTGGAAACCCGCAAAACACTCACACGACATCAGCGCAATAATATCCTTGAAGAATTACTTAATGAGTTCCATATTTCACATCTTTCTGATCATACCGGCATGAGCTTGTCTGGCGGCGAGCGTCGAAGGGTTGAGATTGCCAGAGCTTTAGCAGCTGACCCTCAATTTATTCTTCTCGATGAGCCCTTTGCCGGTGTCGATCCTATTTCTGTAAATGATATTAAAAACATAATTCGTCATCTCCGGGATAAAGGTATTGGTGTGCTAATAACCGACCATAATGTTAGGGAAACACTCGATATTTGTGAGCATGCTTATATCGTCGGTGAAGGTAATATCATTGCAGAAGGTACCACTGATCACATACTAAACGACGACAAAGTAAGAAAAACCTATCTTGGAGAACATTTTACACTGTAAAGGCAGCATATTTAGGATTAAGTGATTGCCATGCACTGCCTTTCGGCACTAAAATTGCATGTCAGAATATATTTTAGATACCCTTTCTATGCGTCCAGGCCTGCAATTAAAGATTAGTCAGCAGCTGACTATGACCCCGCAACTGCAACAGGCCATCAAGCTACTGCAACTATCCACGATTGAATTACATCAAGAAATCATAGAGCAGGTCTATAGTAATCCCTTGCTTGAAATGGACGACGACAATAATAGCGCAACTAATACTGAGCAACGCCAGGATTCATCAGCCCCAAATGATACTGCTGCCGTTGACTTGAACACAGACGACGGCAATCTGCGTCAAACTGCAGTTGATGCCACCGATAAAGCTGTTACCGAATCCGAATCCGAATTAGATGACACTTGGCAGACTGAAAAATCTCAAGATTTACCCGTCGATGCTAATTGGGACGAAGTCTATAGCCCTACTATGCAGGTCTCCAGTGGCGCCTCTGAAAGTGATTGGGAGCAGATTTACACGGTAACCGAGTCATTCCAAGATCACTTAAAGTGGCAACTCAACCTTACTCCCTTCTCGGATCGTGACCGGGAGATTGCTGAAGCATATATCGACTCTATAAGCCCCTCTGGGTTTATTAGTGGGGACCTTGCTGATATCGCCTCTTCTGCTATAAGTGGAAACGCACAAGATCCTGTCGAGGAAGATGAGTTAGTGGCTGTATTGCGTCGTTTACAGCAGTTTGATCCTCCGGGGGTGTTCGCACGAGACATAAGTGAATGTTTAAACATCCAACTTCAACAACTATCCTTAGATACGCCCTACAGAAATCATGCTATTAGACTAGCCTCTGAATTTTTACAAGATATTGCGTCGATTGATTTAACCCATCTTGCTAAGAAAACACGCTATAGCCAAGAAGACCTTCAAGGGGGATTAAGACTAATTCGCAGTCTTAACCCTAGACCTGGTGAGACCTTAACCGTAAACCAGGCTGAATATATTGTACCCGATGCTTATGTAGAAAAAATATCAGGCCGCTGGCAAGTCAGGCTTAACGATGGCAATGCCCCTCGCCTAAAAATCAATGACCTTTATTCCAATTTAATAAAACGGTCGGACGATAGTAAACAAAATCAATTTCTAAAAGATAACCTTGCCGAAGCAAAATGGTTTCTACGCAGCCTAGAGAGCAGAAATGACACCTTAATGCGAGTTTCTATTTCTATTGTTGAGTTACAGCAAGGGTTTTTAGATCATGGGCCAATAGCAATGAAACCGATGGTTCTATCAGATATCGCCATCAAACTAGATCTCCATGAGTCAACTATTTCTCGAGTCACTACCAATAAATATCTAGCAACGCCGCGGGGAATTTTTGAACTAAAGTATTTTTTTTCCAGTCACGTAAGTACAGTGGGAGGGGGAGAGTGTTCATCGACAGCGGTTTGCGCTATCCTAAAGGTTCTTATTAGCACCGAAAAAACATCGAAACCATTAAGTGATAATAAGTTAATGGTTCTTCTTGAGGAACAAGGTATTCACGTGGCACGAAGGACTGTTGCTAAATATAGAGAAGGCATGGGTATACCATCGTCGAGCCAAAGAAAACGATTCGAAAATGTTAACTAGCCAAGGAGTAATGAATGCAAATGACGATAAGTGGTCATCATTTAGACATCACCAACCCTATGAGAGACTACGTTACTAATAAACTATCTAAACTAGAGCGACATTACGAACAGATAACTAGCATTACCGTTATGCTCACTATCGAGAAACTGCAGCATAAAGCCGAAGCAACGGTTCACGTCAGCGGAGCAGAATTATTTGCCATATCAGAACATCTAGATATGTATGCAGCGATAGATGCTTTGGCGGATAAACTAGACAGACAACTCATTAAGCATAAAGAAAAAAATCGAGGGCACTAGCTTTTCTAATGAAGATCACCGATGTACTAATCCCTGCGATGACCCAGTGTGATCTGGCATGGCCCAGTAAAAAGCGCGCGCTCCAGAATCTATCTTCATTAGTCAGTGAACATTTAGGCGGTGATGCAGAACAAGCCGATAGCCTCTTTCATAGCTTTGTCGCTCGAGAAAAACTAGGCAGCACTTCGATAGGTGATGGCGTCGCGATCCCTCATTGTCGCGCAGCGGGCTTTAAGCGCATTCACGGCTGTCTGATAACGCTTCAAAATCCCATAAATTTTGATGCCTATGACGACCAGCCTGTTGATCTCATCTTTGCCCTAGTCGTCCCTGAGGAGAAAAATGACGAGCATTTAGCTACCTTAGCAAGAATAGCGGCGTTAATGCAGAGAGATTCTTCTCGGCAATTGTTACGAGCATGCCAAAATAATGAAGATCTTTACAACACAGCAGTCAGATTGGAGCGTTCAAACTAATGCCTCGACTGGTTGTTGTCAGCGGAAGATCTGGCTCAGGCAAAACCTCCGCACTCAATATTCTCGAGGATGTCGGATTTGACTGCATTGACAACCTCCCACCGAGCTTGCTGCCTGATCTGATTAAGCAGTTGAATTCAGAAAGGATCAATGAAGATCTGAGATTAGCCGTAGGAATCGATGCCAGGAATCTAGTCGGCGATCTTAATAAATTACCGGATATTCTCGCAGGGCTAGAGGCCAGTGGCATTGACGTGAGCGTTATTTTTCTGCAGGCACGGCGCAATGATTTAATTCGTCGTTATAGTGAGACTAGGCGCAAACACCCTCTTAGTAACGAAACTGTCAGTCTACCTGAAGCAATTGATCTAGAGGCCAAGATCCTGTCTCCAATACTCAATATTTCAGATCGCAACATTGATACATCCGGTCTATCACTGCACCAATTAAGGGATCTTGTAAAAAACACTATCGTACCTAACAGTCCAGAGCACATGGCGATACTGTTTGAATCCTTTGGCTTCAAAAAAGGCCTACCGGACGCCTCTGATTTTATTTTCGATGTCCGCTGCCTACCGAATCCCTATTGGAAACAAGAATTGCGTAGCCTAACTGGCTATGACGAAGATGTTATTGAATTTTTAGAAAGTCAGGTTGACGTGGCTGCAATGCTGTCGGACATAATCGGGTTTTTAACCCGCTGGATACCAAAATTTCAAGCTAATAATCGGAGCTATTTAACTATTTCTATTGGTTGTACGGGCGGTCAGCATCGTTCAGTTTATATCGCTAACCGATTACAAGAGTATTTTTCAAAAGAACATTCTTTAGTACAGGTTGTGCATAAAGAGCTGTCCGTATGAAACCGATTATTAAGCCTATATGATTCGCCAAAAAATTACTGTTATCAATAAACTGGGCTTACATGCCCGTGCGGCGACGAAACTAGCCTCTACCGCTGGACGCTACAAGTGCTCTGTCAACACTGGGATACAAGCACCCCTTGTCGATGCTAAAAGCATCATGTCATTGATGTTACTGGCCGCCTCAAAAGATACAAACCTTATCTTCGAGTTTAAGGGACCAGAAGAACAGCTTGCCTGCGACGCAATCAGTGCATTGTTTGCTGATTATTTTGGCGAAGGCGAATAATCTTAACGTAAAATTTACCCTATTTTGAATATCCCTCTATCGCACTTAAGCAGACAAAGCTAGAATAGAGAGCCGTCCAGCACGTAGCTGCTCGATTAGGAATGCAATGTATGAAGCTCGAAAGCAACTTACTGGCTAAGCTTGATAACGCTATTGATTCAATTACTTTGAATCAGGTTAGGCATACCCTTAACAATCTATCACCGCCAGACATTGCCCACCAACTCGAAATCGCACCACCCAAATATCGCCACATCTTATGGGAGCTCGTTGACCCAGATGTTTCCGGCGAGGTATTGCAGGATCTGTCTGATGAAATCCAATTAGAGTTCCTGGAAAAAATGGATGGCGCTGAAGTTGCCTCAATAACCGAAGGATTAAACGTTGACGATATCGTTGATATTCTTCAACAGCTTCCTGATCGCGTTATTCCCGAGGTGCTTAAAGCGATGTCAGCACAGGATCGGCTGAGAGTTGAGACCATCCTAACCTATGATGAGGACACCGCCGGTGGACTCATGGACACAGAAGTGGTCACAGTGCGTCCAGATATTAGCGTCGACGTCGTGCTTCGCTATTTAAGACGATTCGAAGAGATTCCTGATACCACAGACAACCTTTTTGTTGTGAGCCGCAGCGATATATTTATGGGTAATCTATCCATCGGTAAACTGCTGACCTCCTCACCCGCCACGACTGTTCGAGAAGTCATGAACAGTGAAGTTCAAGCTATCGATGTCAATCTTACTGATTCAGAGGTCGCTCACCGGTTTCAGCGATACGATCTTGTTTCTGCTCCCGTTATTGATGAGCATGGCAGATTATTAGGTCGGATCACCATTGACGACGTTGTGGATGTGATCGTTGAAGACGCGGACCATTCTCTTTTAGCTATGGCGGGACTTAGTGACACTGAAGACACATTCTCTTCTGTTGCCCGAACGGCCCCGCGGCGCGCTATTTGGTTAGGGGTTAATTTAATCACAGCCATTCTCGCGTCATTAGCTATCAGTCAATTTGAGGCAACTCTAGACAAGCTGGTGACACTAGCAATACTGATGCCTATAGTCGCTAGCATGGGCGGTGTCGCCGGAAGTCAAACTCTCACCGTGGTCATTCGCGGGATGGCCTTAGGTCAAGTAGAGCAGAGTAACCTCAACTGGTTAATGAGCAAAGAATTTGCTGTAGGCGTTTTAAATGGCATTCTTTACGCTGTCATAGTCGGATGTCTAGTCTCAATCTGGTTTAACGATTGGGATATGGGCATAATTATTGGACTGGCCATGGCCATTAATCTAATGGCAGCTGCGCTTGCAGGGACAATTTTACCTGTATTACTGCGATCTCTAAAAATAGATCCTGCGCTGGCGGGATCTGTTATTTTAACCACCATTACCGATGTGGTTGGCTTTGTTTCATTTCTAGGCTTAGCCGCAGTATTTCTCATCTAATGGAAGACTCTATGGACGATAATGGCTATGACGGGCCAAGCAAATCACAACTCAAACGAGACAGTCATGCTCTCCAGGAAATGGGCAAGCAATTGGTGGAAATGTCGGAAGGTAAGCTACAAAAATTTACTCTTCCCGAGTCTCTAAAAGAGGCGATTTATGAAGCGCGTAGACTAAAAAGTCGAGAAGCGAAACGTCGCCATTTACAATATATTGGCAAGTTAATGCGAATCTCTGATATCGATGATATTCAAATCACACTAGAGAAAATGGATCATCAATCTCAAACTTACCGCCAACATTTTAAGTCACTGGAAGACTGGCGCGATCGCCTAATCAATGACGGGCAGGTCGGCATCGATGAGTTTTTAGGGTCCTATCCAGAGGCGGAGCGACAGAAACTTCGTAATCTTCAACGCCAAGCTAATCGAGAATTGGAACTTAAAAAATCACCCGTGGCCAGCCGTAAAATTTTCTCTTATATAAGATCTTTGACCGAATAGACTCATAGGTAAAAACCTACAACTTGCGATGTTGCTGGACTGGCATATTGCGGCGTTGGTCACGAATTAACGCCATGTTGATATTAGCAATTGCGATGCCTGGCTGGTCGCCTGCCACTGAGTCAAGAATCGTCCCCCAGGGGTCAATAATGGCACTTCCACCCCAAAGCCCGCGCTTTGGATGGTGACGGTCTACTAAATTAGCTCCGACAATAAATAATTGATTCTCAATAGCGCGGGCCCGCAACAAAACCTCCCAATGAGCTTCTCCGGTATTGGCTGTAAAAGCCGATGGAACTGTAATAATTTCGGCTCCCTGGTCCGCTAGATTCCGATATAACTCAGGGAATCTCAAATCATAACAAACCGTCAAACCTATATTTGCAGCACGAGTAGGCACTGCACAGACGCTAATTCCGGCAGAATAACGGTCTGACTCTCTATACTGTCTATGCTGATCCTGAGACAGAGATATATCAGCGTCAAAAAGATGAATTTTATCGTAATAAGCCTCTCTCTTACCCTCTGGATTAAGCAAAAAAGAACGCGCATAGGGCCTATTCACATCAACTGGTTCAGTACAGCCAAAAACAGGAATAGTCCCCCCAACAAGCCAGATATTTAGCTCTTGAGCCTGAGTTCTCAAGAATTCACTCACCAAACCCGTTTCACCGTTCTCATTTTTTATGGTCGCAGTGATATTGGTTTGCCCATAATAAGCAAAGTTCTCAGGCAGAACCGCAAGGTTAGCACCCCGATCAACTGCTTCCCTTAGTAAGGATTTAGCGTTATCTAGGTTCTTATCAACCGAGCCCGCGGGCTTTATTTGAATGGCAGCCGCTGTGAGCGAGTCTTCGTTGCTATATGATTCTGTCTTATTGATCATTAGCGAGTGCGTCAGGCAACGGCTGACTCTCTAATTCACTCGCGAATATCTTATCCACAGTAATATTGATGTCATCCCATGGTCCCGTTAATGCATAACTAATACTCGATAAACGATCCACCTGTTTCTGAACAATTTTGCTGGTTATATACACGCCGGCGGCAGCAGGAACGCCTCCGAGTAAAGCAACCACCCAAGGTAAATTGGTGGCCACAGGAAGAGTCGCAACAAGCTGGGCTTCTGCCGTTTCATCAATTAAATTGAATGTTCCTGCCATACTCATACGACCAGAAGGCATTTTCATTTTTAAGGGATCAAGAAAAACAGCGTTGCCTTGATCAAAATAAATAGTACCCTGCAAATTGCTATAGGCTAAGTTTTGTCCAACCACGTCAGAAAAATCCAACTGAAGCCTCTTCAGCCAGTTCGCAAAGTTAAACAAACTAACCAACTTTAAAGCTGCGCCAGCGCCCCCTGGAGACCTATAAAAATCGCCATTATTGAGCTCGATTTGAAAATTTCCAGTAATGTTTTCCTTACTAACATTCCATGGCTGATCTTGCCAGGCTAGGTCAAATAAAAACTTCCCTGACTCACTATCAGCAACGGGAGCAAGATCAAATCCATTGAAAACATCGTAGAGGTTGTCAACGCCAACAGGCCCAGTCAGCCTGCTATTGTAAGTGCCGTCATCGAAACCCCAAAAAAAATTCGTTGGCTCCTGATCGCCAAACATACCTGGTTTTAGTCCGAAAAAATTACCTTTAATGTGCTGAAACGTGGCCCCTATATCGTCAGGCCGCAACTGAAAAGCCAGAGAACCCCAGAGCTTATCTCCGATAAATAATTTTTCCACCGAAAGGTCAACAGCTAAAAAATTCCTTGGATCAAGGTCCTGCTTTCCTATTTTCTCATCAAGCAGGTAATCTTCCAGGTCTAACCGGACCAAATTCATTTTGGGAACTAACTTTTCGTCAGTAGGCAGCGACAAATATCCATCGGCAAGATGACTAGAGAATTCGATATTAGTCGCTTTATCAGACAATTTGATCACCGCTGCCAGATCTTTTAATTCGACCGATGCCAGCTCAAGATTATCGAATGTAAAATCAAAAATGGGACTCCAGCTAGTATCATCTGGACTTGATAGCCCATCAAATAACTTCATAACCGGTGGCCACCAATCAATCTCGGTGGTCGCTAAGTGCGCCGCGATTAAAACTTCATTTGCTGAAGGAAGAGACACCGTGCGGTCGAAACTAACTACACCTCTTGATAACCCTTGGTCGCTAAAACGGAGATCTGTTACTAAATTTTGCCCCAAAGTGCCCTCCAATCTTGCCAAACCAGAGTCAAAATGAAACTTCAACGCGAGATGATCATCTGTCTCAGCCGTCTTACCTAAGGGCGCAGGCAAAAGAATCTCATTCCCTCTTAGCTGGCTGGTCAAGTGCAAGGTAACCGCACTTTCATTTAATTGGGTGACTTTTTCTTGTGCGACAGACCCCCTCGCGTTGATCGTCAATAATCCGTCAAGAGGTATAATACCCTTAATAACCTTTGTCCAAGGAAAATCCACCAACTGTCTCAGGCTGCTTGGTTCCACCGCTGTACTAAGAGCTATTTGTTGCTCATCGCCACGCTTGAAAACCTGTGCATCAAATGGCTGTCCCCATAGCTGACCACTAATATCATCTGAGTAGAGACCTTTTTCGACAGAATAGTGGATATCGCCAACCATATCGGTCAGCTTAATTGACGTATCGGTAATCGATAAACTAGTATCTGTTAGTCGGCTGTCGACTCGGTAATCTCCCTTAGACGCATTGCCGACAGCTTTTACCAAAGGAATCTCAAGAGCCAAGTGGGTCTTTGCTTGGCCACTGTATTTCCAATCAGATAAAGGTCCAATATTTTTGTGGAGCGGAGACTCGGCAATAATATTGACTGCTTGGGACACATCAGATGTTAGGGTGCCATCTAAAAAGAGTGTTTTTGCTTTTGAATGTCCCTTAGGATGAATCCCATAAGCCACTTTGATCTCTTGAATCTTAGCGCCAGCCATCGTTCCTGAGCTGACAGCACCTTCAACATGGGCATCATCAATTAAAAAAGTTGCGTTAACATCACTGAGTCCTAGCCACTGTGGATCAAAGTTAATATCGCCATTTTCCATCTCTATCAATAACTGGTTTGTTCGAATGGGCTTGTCAGACGATATTGCTGATCGATAAACCATGCCAAATTTCTTGATATCGGCTTTTAAAATAGAGTTTTTTAACCAATTTGAAAGATTTTCCGGCATTTTATAAGGTAGAAGTTGGTCCTTGTAGGTTGCGTCGAGATTTCGTCCCCCGATAATAAGATTGACCTCTGGCTTAGATCCCTTCACTGCTCTATTTTGCTCGACCGAAAAAACAATATTAGCAAGGCCTGCTTCAACTTCAGCCTCAATGACAGAGCTAGTCACCTTAAGAGCGGTATTTTTAGGGTTAACGCCTAAATACACAGTCCCCTGAGCTTCAAGAACCTTAATATAATCTTTGTAGACGGTAGGAAAGAATACTTCAAACCCATCAAGGTCACTCAGATGGAACAGCCCCTCATTATTTTTAATTTCGAGATAACCACTTAACCCTTTAATTCCAGGAACGCCCTTATACGGCAAGACATCAATATTAGTTAGATTAGCTGACGCATAATAACCTGCCTGTTTTTGCCCAAACGTGAGTACATTTAGTTGTCCACGAGGACTTAAGTCATCTATCGTCTTTAGTAACTGATCATTTAAAACTTCCGCTTCTTTAAGTAAGTCAGATAAAAGGGTCAAGTTTAAATGACTGACTGATACGTCAAAATCTTGCCATTGCGAACCTAGGCGCTGATTAAATACAAGATCTAAGGGTTGGATTTCAGTGTCAGACCAAGCAAAATCAAGCCCCTGAAACCGTATTCCCCAATCTAACTCAGGTGTATACCAACCTGTTATTTCAGAGGTTATATCTTTGATAGCCGGCACATCCGCCACCCAATCGAGGGGCACCTCAGTCACAGAGACGGAACCTTCAAAATCCACTCCTCCACCTTGATGAATATCAAACCACAAATCACCACTGGCATCGGCGGTAAATTGTGAAACATCAGCCAGTAATTCTGGCATTAGTGTTTTGCCCAATTCTATTAAGGGCTGAGGAACTGAGAGGTTTCGTAACTGCAGATAGGCCTCCGCGTTAAAGGACTTAAGGTCTAAGGGATCTCCCTCCCCTTCAAGAACTAGATAAGAAGGCGTATCTTGACCAGACTGATAGATCGTCATCTCGCCGCGATGAAAATCTCGGTCATTTTCAAGTTTGACTGAACTTCCATGAACTTTAATTAATTTGCCAGAAAAAAACTCAAACTCTAACTGAACGCTTTCTAAATGTATCAAGCGACTATAAATAAGTGGCTCTAAAAGCACCCCCAAGTCAGTATTATCGTCGCCAGGAATACCCTTCAAGCTCCAACGACCTGCATCGTCTTCAGATAACTTGATCGTTAAATTATCAGCCACTAATTCATGCCAAATAGCATTTCCATGCCTAATCGTCTGAAACAGGTCGAGTTCAGCTCTTACTTGGCGTACCACGATCGCGGACACCTGGTTAGCATCCATAATATCGAGATTTTCAATCTCGATAACGGGCAACAATCTCGGCCATTCACCCCGCAACTTGCCGAGGTTAACCTGCATACCCGTGCTCTGATTAAGGAAATTGACAATAGAGGGTCTTAACCCATCAACCACGCTAATCGTTTGCCTACCCACCAATACTAGAACGAGAGTACCAATAAACAGCAAAGCAGTGGTCCAAAGAAACCATCGCCCAATTGACGTCACTATATTTATTGCTTTAATTACCATTCTGCGGTCTCAAACCGGGATAATATCAAACTGTTCACGAGAATATTGTTCATCGTCGCGAAGTTCGATTGTACAGCCAATTGACTTTTCGATCTCGCTCAGAGCAGACCTTTCTTCAGTTGACAAATATCCAGTGACCTCGGGACTTGCTTGAATCGTAATATTCTGGCAACGATAGGTTTTTGTAGTGCGTAAAATGTCTCTCCAGATCTCATAACTGATAGTACTCAAAGATTTAATTGAACCCTTGCCTTCACAAGTGGGGCAATTATCACTCAGCAACTCGTTTAGACTTTTATTAGTACGTTTTCTATTAACTTGCACTAGGCCTAACTCAGTGAAGTCGGAAATAAATGTGGCGACTTTGTCGACGAGCAGCGCTTTTTTCAAACTGCCTAATACCTGTTTTTGATGGCTATCATCATCCATATCAATAAAATCAATGACAATTATCCCACCTAAGTTACGCAGTCTTATCTGGCGCGCAATAATCTTACTTGCCTGCATGTTGGTATTAAAGATAGTTTTCTCTAAATCACGATGACCAACATCGCCCCCCGTATTCACATCGACAGTCGTCATCGCCTCAGTCTGATCAAAAACGACATAACCTCCAGACTCAAGACTAACTCTCCGTTGAAGAGCCATAGTGACCTCATCATTAACTTTATAGTGATGAAAAAGTGGTTTTTCGTCATCATAATTAACGAGTAGTTTGATGGCATCTGGGTGATGCTTGTTCATTATTTGACTGAGCTCCTCAAAAGCAACGTTACAATCGACTAATATACGAGAGGTCTTATCGTCGACTAAATCACGCATAACTCGCATTTGAAGATTCATTTCTTGAAACACTCTGCCAATGTTGTTTGTCGTCGCCTTTTCCGACTCCACACCACTCCAACAGCGTTGTAAAAAGCTTAGATCAGATTTTAAATATTGAAGAGCAACGCCCTCTGCAGCAGTGCGTACAATATAGCCTCCAGCTGAAATTCGCGTGGCTCCTTCTGCCACAGAGTTAGATAACATTGTTTCTAGACTGTCCTGCAGGCGCTGTCGTTCATCTCGTTTCCTGATGCGATGCGAGACCTTATTGCCGAAACCTGCAGGCAAATAGGCGAAGTACCTGGACACCACAGAAATCTCTGCTGTTAATCGAGCACCTTTATCATTTATAGGGTTTTTTGTTACCTGAACCATGATTATCTGACCCTCATGCAGGACATGACGAATATCGGTAGTTCCAATACTGTCGCTCTTCCCCCGACTGGAAGGTTGTTTGATAATATCGCTAAAGTGTAAGAATCCGTTACGCTCCAGGCCAATATTAATGAATGCTGCTTGAAGCCCAGGAAGTATACGAACAACCTTACCCATATATATATTACCCACCAAAGTATTATTCTTGGACCGCTCGATATGGACCTCCTGAACAACCCCGCTATGCAACAAGGCCACACGGGTTTCACCCGGCCCAACTGTGATCAGAATTTCATTATCCATTCTTTAAGTACTTTTAAGTGATGATGTTTTTATACTGACAGTGACTGCCAGATAGGGACTTTAAAGTGACGTAGAAGCCTACAAGTTTCAGCGATAGGCAATCCAACAACACCACTATAACTACCTTGGATAGATTCTACGAAAATTGATCCCAAGCCCTGTATCGCATAACTGCCCGCCTTTCCAACTGGCTCGCCAGTACTCCAGTAGTTGAGAAACTCTTGCTCAGAGATAATGCGAAAGATCACTGATGTTTCAGACATTAATACTACAGATTCAACACCATTATTGATCGCGACCGCAGAGATAACTTTATGAGCCCGCCCTGAGAGCTGACTAAGCATTCGCTTTGAATCTGAATAGTCTTTTGGTTTACCAAATATTTGCTCATCGCATAGGACAATTGTATCCGCACCCAGCGCGGACTGGCTTCCTATGTGTGAATCATATCCGGTCTTCGCCTTCTGAGATGCTAGCCGACAAACGAATTCAGCCGATGATTCATTAATCAACTGACTCTCGTTAATATCTGCAGGCGCAACGCTAAATCGAACCCCAATCTGATTAAGAATGTCGACTCGCCTTGGAGATGCTGAGGCCAATATAAGGTCAAAACTCTCATCATGATTACTCCGTTCAGACAACATAAAAAATTCCTACGTTAATTTCGGATATATAAATGTATTACTGCAGTTCTAGCCAGAGACTAACGATGCTTTTTATGCACCTTGAGCAAAAATCTATCGATTAAAGGCCATATCAAAGCCGAACTAATCGCTCCCAAGGGAACGTCACCATAGTCAACGGGCGCGCCCCAAACAGAATACATAAAATTACGTAAGAATTCGGAAAAAATAATGAGTATAAATACCAAAACAGACCGGTGAATAACACTGAAATAAATTAACCACCCGCTGAGCAAATAGGGCACTGCACCAATAAAAACAAATAGAAAAACATGAAGTCCTAGAGGTGATCTAAATACTAAATCAGCCAGCAATCCAATAAATGCGGCAAACCCAATGCCCCACTGGTTAGGTTGAAAAATAACCCATCCAATAACTATTAAAAGTAAAAAATTAGGCTTCCAAGGCAACCAAACAGCAGAAGTGGGGATAAGTTGCAGGACTAACGCCAGTATCAGCGAGAAAATCACGATCAAGTAGTAACGCATTGACGTCACTGGACGTTTCCATTTCTACGACCGTCTTGTGAGGTAAAAACTAACAAAAGATGCTTACTTCGATCAATCTCTGCCGCTGGGCGCACGTTGACTTCAAGGAATTTTTCACCTGATATTTTCTCAATACTCAGAACCGAACCAACAGGGTAACCCGGAGGAAAACGACCCCCCAATCCTGAACTAACAAGCTCGTCTCCCTCTCGTATATCCGCAGTCGGCGATAAAAACCGTAACTGCATATTATTGTAGTCCGAAGTCCCCTCAGCAATAGACCGCATTCCATTTCGTAAAACCTGCACAGGAATCGCATGGGTGTTGTCTGTCATGAGCAGCGCGACGCTATGGTTGTCATAAACCGATATGATTTGCCCCATCAAACCCTCAGCATCTAAGATTGGTTGCCCAACATAGACCCCATCTTGAAGGCCCCTATCAATACTCAAAGTATGACTTTTTGGGCTGGGTGAAACCCCAATGACCTCTGTTACCAATATGCTGTCAGTTAGTAATTCAGTAGCATTGAGCAAAAGACGTAGACGCAGGTTTTCGGCAGCTAACTCAGCCATACGCTGTAACTGTCCGCGATAAATAAGGCTTTCTTGTTTTAAACGCAGGTTTTCTTTTTCAATAACAGATCGATCAGTTGACCTTACACCTGCCCACTCTCCAAGACGCGGAGGAATATTAGCAATCCAGTAGACCGGCCTAATCGACTGGTCAGCGAACTTTTCGATCGAGCTAAACCAGTTTGTGTAGGAGTGTATCGTCATCATGCCGAACGCGATTAAAAAGAAAATAACCACTTTACGTACGGTGGAGGATGATTTTGCGAACACCTTATTAATTGTTCTACTCCCGATACTTCAAAGACCCACAAAAAACTAATTACCTAGTCATCAGTCTAAAGAGTTAAGTGATCTAGCCTCTTATTGTCCATCATATCTAAAAATTCACCACCACCTCGCGCAACGCAAGTAAGCGGCTCTTCGGCTAAAATAACCGGAAGTCCAGTTTCATGAGACAGCAAACGATCAAGGTCTTTTAATAAAGCGCCACCGCCAGTTAAGACAATGCCAGCTTCTGCGATATCAGAAGCAAGTTCAGGGGGAGACTGCTCAAGTACTCGCTTCACCGCTTGAACAATTCCAACTAATGGCTCTTGCAAAGCTCCCAGAATCTCATCGCTAGAAAGCGTAAATCGCTTAGGTACTCCCTCAGCAAGATTGCGACCTCGAACCTCGATCTCTCGAACTTCTTTGGCTAAATAGGCTCCGCCTATTTCCATCTTAATTCGCTCAGCAGTGGTATCACCGATGACGCTGCCATACTCTCGGCGCACAAAATTAACAATCGCTTCATCAAAACGATCACCACCGATGCGCACAGAATCAGCAAACACGACACCACTCAGCGATAGAATAGCGATTTCAGTCGTACCACCGCCGATATCTACAACCATAGAGCCAATCGCCTCATCAACGGGCAATCCGGCACCAATCGCAGCTGCCATGGGCTCTTCGATCAAAAATACCTCTCGAGCACCAGCACTATATGCCGACTCTTTGATCGCTCGAGTTTCGACTTCCGTGGCCATACAGGGCACACAGATAAGAACTCTTGGGCTAGGGGGAATGAAACTTTTGATATGCACTTTCTTAATGAAGTGCTGCAACATTTTCTCGGTCACTTGGAAGTCTGCGATAACGCCATCTTTAAGGGGTCGAATCGCTGTAATATTGCCCGGAGTTCTACCCAGCATACGTTTAGCATCAACACCAACAGCTTCAACAACCTTTTGCCCAAGATGCTGACGAATCGCCACCACTGAAGGCTCATTAAGCACAATACCCTTATCACGAACATAGATTAGCGTATTTGCGGTGCCGAGATCGATTGATAGGTCACTGGAAAACAAGCCACGAATTTTTTTTAACATTTAGAGGACTTCCTCAGTTACTTTTACTGCAATAAGTTTTGCAGAAAACTTGTTGTTTTTCGTTGTTTAGCCGCTTTGGAAAAACAGCCAAACATAATATCTAATAAGTGAGTTTAGCTGATCTTGAGAGAAACTTCCTATAACTATATTTAATTTACTTAATTTTACGTAGATGCTGATAAAATAACGCTTTTATAGAGTGAACGCCTTAACCTAATATCACCATTATGGTAACTTATCGCACCTAACTAGTAGCGTTTTGGCTAGGCGACACAAGATAGACTCAATAATTGTAATTCGCAGGCAGAAAAGATGATTATCAAACGAGAAGAAATTGAAAAGCTAGCGACTTTATCGCGTATTTCAATTGACGAAAAAACCATTACTGATGTTACAGAGCGATTGAGCAGCGTATTAGATTTAGTTGACCAACTAAAAACTGCTGACACTGATTCGGTAGAGGGTATATCACGACCATTTCAAGTATCACAGCGTCTGCGCGAAGACGAAGTCACTGAAACTAATCAGCGTGATAAATTCCAAGCAATAGCTCCGGCGACGGACAATGGCCTATTCACCGTCCCTAAAATGATCGATTAAATGAGTCTCTAATGCACAATTACACTATCGCCGAGTTGGTTAAAGGGCTTCAAAGTAAGCAATTCTCAAGTGTTGAATTAACTCAACATTTTTTAGCGCGTATTAGCCAGTTTAATGACCAATACAATGCCGTAATTACTGTTACCGCAGACCAAGCTCTGCAAGCAGCGCAGTTAGCGGACCAAAGATTGGCTATGGGTTCTGCACCCGCATTGTGTGGTGTACCTCTACTGCACAAAGATATCTTTTGCACTAAGGGTGTAAGGACAAGTTGCGGCTCAAAAATGCTGGACAACTTTATACCTCCCTATAACGCTACCGTTGTGGAAAATTTTGAGCAAGCAGGGGTGGTGATGCTGGGCAAAACGAATATGGACGAGTTTGCTATGGGCTCCTCCAATGAAACTAGCTTTTATGGCCCCGTTAAAAATCCTTGGGCCACTGATTGCGTGCCCGGAGGGTCGTCAGGAGGTTCAGCTGCAGCCGTTGCTGGAAGACTAGCACCCGGAGCAACAGCGACCGATACCGGCGGCTCTATTCGCCAACCGGCAGCGCTTTGCGGTATTAGCGGGTTAAAGCCAACCTATGGCCGAGTATCTCGATGGGGCATGATTGCCTTTGCTTCGAGCTTAGATCAGGCAGGCCCTATGGCCCGCACAGCAGAAGACTGCGCATTACTTCTAAACTGCATGGCTAGCTTCGATGATAAGGATTCCACCTGTGTTGACCGTGACGTTCCCAACTACAGTGCCTCATTGAATAAATCGGTAAAAGGCTTGCGTATTGGCGTTCCTAAAGAATACTTTTCAGAGGGCTTGCACCCAGGGACTGAGGCGGCCGTAAAGAAAGCCTTGGCTGATCTGGAAGCCCAAGGCGCTGAATTAGTTGAAATAAGCCTACCCAATTCTGACCTTTCTGTACCTGCATATTATGTCATTGCCCCAGCCGAAGCATCAGCCAACTTATCTCGTTTTGATGGTGTGAAATATGGCTACCGCTGCGAGAATCCAAAAGATTTACAGGATATGTATTGCCGGACTCGCTCTGAAGGTTTCGGCGAAGAGGTTCAGCGGCGCATATTAATTGGTACCTATTGCCTGTCTGCCGGTTACTACGATGCCTACTATGGTAAGGCGCAGCAGGTACGTAAGCTTATCGAACAAGACTTTGTTAATGCATTTAATGACGTCGACCTTATCGTGGGGCCCACCTGCCCTTCGCCAGCCTTTAAGTTTGGTTCTAAAGGCGATGATCCGGTAGCGATGTATCTAGAAGATATTTATACAATCGCAACTAACTTAGCTGGGTTGCCAGGTATGTCAGTGCCCTGCGGAATGGTTGAGGGGAAACCGGTTGGGTTACAGATAATTGGCAATTATTTTGACGAAGCGCGCATGCTAAACCTTGCCCACCAATTCCAACAAGTAACCGACTGGCACACACAGGCGCCGGAGGGGATTTCATGAACTGGGAAACCGTCATCGGCCTTGAAGTCCATGTGCAACTCGCGACTAAAACTAAAATATTTTCTGCAGCAAGCACCCGTTTTGGCGCTGAGCCCAATACTCAAGCCTGCGCTATTGACCTAGCAATGCCGGGCACCCTGCCGGTACTAAACAAGCAAGCTGTGCATTACGCTGTCATGTTCGGATTGGCTATCGATGCTGAGATCGGAAAAACTTCTGTATTTGAAAGAAAGAATTACTTTTACCCTGACCTACCTAAGGGTTATCAGACTACTCAACTCGAGAAGCCTATAGTGGGGCGAGGGGCTGTAGCGATTCAATTGGCAGATGGCAGCACGAAATCTATTCGCATCCACCATGCCCATCTCGAAGAAGATGCTGGAAAGTCAGTCCATGAAGGTGATCTACCTCATGGGTCATCAGGTGTTGATCTCAACCGCGCCGGGACGCCATTAATTGAAATAGTCTCTGAACCCGACATGCGTAGTATCGAAGAGGCCGTTGCCTTCGCTAAAAAACTACACAGTATTGTTACATCAATTGGTATCTGTGATGGCGAAATGTCTCAAGGCAGCATGCGTTTTGATGTCAATGTATCGGTGCGCCCAATGGGTACTAGCGAACTGGGAACTCGAACCGAAACGAAAAATCTAAACTCGTTTAAGTTTATGGAAGAAGCTATCGAAAAAGAAGTAGAGCGACAAATTGACGTGATTGAAGATGGCGGCACAATAAGACAAGAGACACGCTTGTACAATGGAGATACTAAGGTTGCAAAGGCCATGCGTAGCAAGGAAGAAGCGAATGATTATCGCTATTTTCCTTGTCCAGATCTTTTGCCGGTGATTGTTAGCGACGAAACTATTGAGGCATTGCGCCGCGCGCTCCCTGAACTACCTGATGCAAGGCAAGCGCGCTTTGTAGAGCAATATGCTCTATCCACATACGATGCAGGCGTTCTTAGTAGTGACGCCAGTACAGCAAGTTTTTTCGAAACCGTAGCCACCCATTGCGGAAATCCAAAACTAGCCGCTAACTGGATAATGGGAGAGTTGAGCGCAGCGCTCAATAACGCAGGCCTTGGCTTTGCTGACAGCCCCGTCTCTGCCGATCAACTCGCAGGAATGGTAGCGCGCATTGCCGACAACAGTATTTCCGGAAAAATGGCCAAGCAGGTGTTTGAGGCTATGTGGCAAGGCGAAGGTAATGCCGATGAGATTATCGATGCTAAAGGTCTAAAGCAGGTCTCTGACAGTGGCGCATTAGAAAAGATTGTTACTGATGTTTTAGACGCAAACCCAACCATGGTTGAAGATTTTATCAATAGCGATGAAAATAAACGCAAGAAAAAACTGGGCGGCTTTATGGGGCAGATAATGAAGGCTTCAAAAGGCCAGGCTAATCCCCAACAGGTTAATCAAATATTGCTGCAGAAGCTTAATGAACTTTTATAGCCTTAAGCGTCTTTACCCATGAAGATCACCGCGTTTTCCGAAGGTTGCGGTGCCGTTGTAACTGACCTGCAGTTAGCTAACTTAACTAATGATGCGTTGGTCGAATTGCGTGGGGTTTTCGCGGAATATGGCCTGCTATTTTTTCGTAACCAAGATTTGACGCCAGATCAGCACTTGGAATTTTCCGAACGCTTTGGCCGTATTGTCATCAACAAATTCTTCAAACCGACGACTGAATTTCCACAGATAGCCGAAGTGCGCAAAGAGAAAACCCAGCAAACTAACATTGGTGGCGGGTGGCATACCGACCATTCTTATGATGCTATTCCTGCTATGGGGTCAATTTTAGTGGCTCGTACCTTGCCCAAGACAGGTGGCGACACTCAGTTTGCGAATCTCGCGGCGGCCTATGATGCTCTGTCTGAAGACCTTAAAAAGCGTATCGAAAACTTACGAGCGGTGCATTCAAATACTCACCTCTATGGTGAAAATGGACTATACCGACTGACTGACCTATCTGAACAATTGGGTGGTATGGATCGTGTTGGCGATGCGACCCATCCTGTTGTGATAATTCATCCGGAGAGTGGTCGAAAGGTACTCTACGTAAATCCTGGCCATACTATTCAGTTTGAAGGCTGGGACTTTACGTCAAGCCGCGCCCTACTCGATGAACTCTATAAACATGTCGTTCAACCCCAATTTACCTGCAGCTTTAACTGGTTGCCCGGTTCGGTTACCTTTTGGGATAATCGATGCACGTGGCATCAGGCCAACAATGACTACCAAGGTCAGGCGCGACTGATGCATCGTATTACGCTGGCAGGATCTGCCTTAACTGCAGCCTAAATCTACTTATGCCTGCTATACGTAAAAAAGCCAACCTCCCGACTAAAATTTGCTCCGCTTGCGAGCGCCCTTTTACCTGGCGTAAAAAATGGAAACGCAGCTGGGATGAGGTGCGATTTTGCTCGATACGCTGCAAAGCAACATTTCACAAAAAATCAACATAAGACACGGACTATGACTTCAGCTACTCACAACACAAATATTCTAATTATTGGTGCTGGTCTTGCCGGTTTAAGCGCCGCAAATGACCTTCAGCGCTCAGGTTATAAAGTACTAGTAGTGGATAAAGGTCGAGGTTTAGGTGGGCGTCTCGCAGGCCGCAGAATAGGCAATGCTACCTTTGATCATGGCGCGCAATTTATGACCACTCGACACTCGAGGTTTGTCGAGGAGGTTAATCGGTGGGTAGATGCCGGTGTGGCCGAACAATGGTACGCCAGTGTTCCCGGACAACCCAATAGTCACATAAGATATCGGGGTGTTCCCACCATGACCGCGATTGCGAAAAATATGGCTGAGGGTATGAATATTCTGAGGGCCGCTAGAGTCACTCATGTTGCCCAATCAGATAAAATCTGGATAGCATCACTTGATAATGGCACGACTATCTCTGCTGACGCTCTGCTAATCACCTCACCCGTCCCCCAAACTATTGAGTTACTCGCGACAGGTAATATCCAACTGCCCAAAGATAAGTGTGATCGTCTAAATAATATTGTGTATGAAAGCTGTATCGCGGTGATGGCTGTCTTAGATAGCCCCAGTAAAATTCCACCACCAGGCGCCTTAATGCTGGCGGACGGGCCCATTGCTTGGATCGGGGATAATCAGCAAAAAGGGGTGTCCAGTATTCCTGCGGTGACTATTCACAGTAGTGGTGAATTTAGCGCAAAAAATTTCGAGAATGATCACCAAACTGTGGCCCAACAATTGTTAGCCTTAGCTCAGCCTTTAATCGGAGCCAAGGTCATTGAGCACCAAATTCATGGTTGGCGTTACAGCAAGCCACTCGTCATGGACGAGCATCGCTACATGTTAGCCAGTGAGGGTACTCGCCTTCCCCCTCTTGCATTTGCAGGGGATGCGTTCGCTGGTCCGCGAGTCGAAGGGGCTGTCTTATCAGGCTGGGCTGCAGCAGAGGCCCTAGTAAATTGCCGGTTCAAGGGAATTGACTAGACCGCATACTGGCATTGACGGTTATAATACATAGTCGAATTAACAATAAAAGTTCTCTTTTTATGCTCATAAACTCCGAACTACAGACTCGCAGTAATTCAAAGTGTGAGCTTTGCGCTGCCACAGACCAGCTGAGTGGTTACCCCGTAGCACCCTATGACGACGAGTCGACAGACCATAATATTGTGGTCTGCGATACCTGCAACGATCAACTGACTTACTCAGATAGAACTGTTGTAAACCATTGGCGCTGCTTAAACGACAGTATGTGGAGTCAAGTGCCCGCGGTTCAGGTTGTGGCCTGGCGCAAGCTCAACCTACTTAGACTGGAAGGCTGGCCCCAAGACCTGCTCGACATGCTGTACATGGAAGATGAGGTCTTGGCCTGGGCAAAATCAGCCTTGGGTCACTCTGACGAATCCTATATCACGCACAAAGACAGCAATGGCACTTTTCTCGCCACAGGTGATACAGTAACGCTAATAAAAGATTTAACCGTTAAAGGAGCAGGCTTTACCGCCAAACGAGGCACTGCGGTGCGCAATGTTTCTTTGGTGAAAAATAACCCCAAACAACTAGAAGGCCGGGTCAACGGCACACAAATTGTGATACTCACTGAATTTGTAAAGAGGGCTAACTAAATGGATAAAACAGAACAACAACTTCGCGTGGAATTGGCGGCCTGCTATCGAATTTTTGATTACATGGGTTGGACCGAACTTATTTACAACCACATTACGGTTAAACTACCTGGCGACCAAGAGCATTTTTTGATCAATCCCTACGGACTTCACTATAGCGAGGTCAACGCCTCTAATTTGGTTAGGGTCGATATCCAAGGCAATATAGTTGAAGAAACAGATTACGCTGTAAACCCGGCAGGAATAATTATTCATACTGCCATTCACAGCGTCAGACACGATGTAAAGTGTATCACCCACACTCATACAGACGCAGGTATGGCTGTGGCCTGTTCTCAAGAAGGTCTGCGCAATGATAATTTCTACTCCGCGCTATTACACAACCGAGTGGCATACCATGACTTTGAAGGTATTACTGTCATGGATGATGAGAAATCTCGGTTAATCGCTAATCTTGGCGACAAAAGCATGTTGATACTGCGCAACCATGGTTTGCTGACCTGCGGTAGATCAATCGCAGAGGCATTTCATAATATGTGGGTGCTACAGCGGTCATGTGAGATTCAACTAGCCAGTGACTCATCTGGAAAAGCGATTCATCCTGTGGGAGATGAGATTATTGCCCAATCTGAGAAGCTCATGGCTATGCAGTCCTTGGGCGGGCCGGCGGGGCAATTAGAATTTGACGCTTTGGTACGTATCATCGACAAGATCGACCTTTCCTACAAAGACTAGATCAACGCAGGAACAAAAACGCCCCTTTTTAGGGGCGTTTTTGTATGACCTTACTCGACACACGATTTATTTCATTAAATCTCGCGAAATAATCAGTTTCATAATCTCGTTGCTACCACCATAGATTCGTTGCACACGCGAATCAGCAAAGGCACGACAAACTGGGTATTCCCACATGTAACCCCAGCCACCATGAAGCTGCAAACATTCATCAGCGACCTTGCATTGCAGGTCAGTCGTCAATAATTTAAGTTTAGAAGCAGTTACCGTATCTAGCTTACCCTCTAATAATAGTTCGGTGCAGCGATCTGAAAAGACTTCAGCACTGGTGACCTCCGCAGCCAATTCAGCCAGTTTAAACTGAGTATTTTGAAAGGATGCCACAGTAGTGCCAAAAGCCTTACGCTCTTTGGTGTAATTGACGGTAACTTCCATTATCGCTTGCGCATTCGCAACGGCACCTACTGCAATAGAGAGACGTTCTTGAGGCAAATCTTGCATCAGATAAATAAAGCCACGACCTTCTTCACCAAGCAGATTCCCTTTAGGTACTTTGACATCTTGGAAAAAAAGCTCTGAAGTATCCTGCGCTTTTAAACCCAACTTTTGAAGATTTTTGCCTTTGCTAAATCCAGGTAGATCCGCCTCTACCAAAAACAAACTAATACCTTTAGAGCCTGCGCTGGTATCTGTTTTTGCTACCACAATCACTAAGCCTGCTTTCTGACCATTAGTAATAAAGGTCTTAGAACCATTAAGAATATAATGGTCACCCTCAAGTACTGCTGTAGTCTTAATTCCCTGTAGATCAGAACCTGTACCCGGCTCTGTCATAGCTATCGCAGTAATCAACTCACCAGAGACACAGGCTGGGAGATACTTTTTCTTTTGATCTTCATTACCGTAACGGACAATATAGGGCACTGAAATATCATTGTGCAATGTCCAGCCCAAACCAGAACAGCCGGAGCGGCCAATCTCTTCATTGACGATGCAGTTATAACGAAAATCTGTGTCAACACCGCCATACTCCTCCGGCACCATTGGGCACAAAAAACCCTGCTCACCCGCTTTGAGCCAGATCTCATCGCTGACCATACCATCTTTCTCCCACTGTTCATGATGTGGCATAGCTTCAGTTTCAAGAAACTTACGCACAGAGTCACGGAACATCTGATGATCAGAATCATATAGCTGTCTTGGGATCATAATTTTTACTCTAGTTAATTTTTTCGAAAGTTTAACAAGCTAAGTCACTCAGCACTGAAACTTTAGTGACTAGGGCGTTCTAGATAAACCGGAGGGGTGTAGGGTCCTTATCTAGCGATACAAAATAGACATCCAATGCAGAGTAATCAATATTTATATTAGGCTCAGTTAATAAACGCAACGTCAGCTGAGTAATAGTGCGCCTATCATTCAATGATTGCTTAAAAATGCTAGTTTTATAGAAAAATTGGCACGCGTCAGGATCCAACTCAGTGCATTTACCCGACTGAATCTCAATCATTTACAGTGATACCAGACAGCTAGAGAGTTCAGCGCCGCAGCCACCAATATTCTAGATAGCCTCTGTGTCGTTAAAAATAACTGCCGCTTAAAACAAAACCACAAACTCCAATTCCTACCGTCCAATAAACGTTACTCGTTTTATAGGCGGCGATTGTAGCAGCCACACCACCCCAGAGGTAAGGGTTGGATGTAGCCCAGTTAAATTGCTCGTCGTGGACAAAAATAATAGGCAGGCAGATAGCACTTAAGACCGCTGGGGCGCTATAGCTCAGTAATTGTTTTATGTTGGGCCCAAGTCGGACTGGCAGCCTGCCCTCGAGAAATAAATAGCGGGTGGTGAAGGTGATGGCTGCCAACAGCAATATCGTGATAAATGTCATTTGTCTAACCGCCATCTTTGAGTGGCAAAGCCCGCAACCATACCCAACAAAGCGGCGCTGACTAACCCTAGGTCGAATTCATACACAGAGAAAACTAAAGAGCTACACGCCGACACTAGGACACAAAAAAAAGTAGGAAGATTTTTTATCTCAGGCACCACCAAAGCAATAAAAGTTGCGGATATCGCAAAGTCGAGGCCAAGGTCTGTTAAATCTGGAAGTGCAGAGCCTGCGAAAATACCCAGCGCTGTCCAAACATTCCAGGCCAAATAGAAACTACCTCCAGCGCCGAGGGCATAATACAGACGAAACCGATTTTTATAGGCATGGCGATGGCCCGACAGAGAAAATAGTTCGTCTGTAAGTAAAAAGCCAAGTCCCAAACGCCACCTAAGAGGCTTAACTTTGAGCTTTTCACGCAGAGTCAGGCCGTACAAAAAATGTCGTGAACTGATCACTAAGGCGCTAAATAAAATGGTAACGAGTGGTGCCTCGTCAGCCATTAACTCGACAGTGACGATCTGAACCGCGCCACCGTAAATAAGCGCACTAAACATTTGAGCTTCAACCCAGCTGAAGCCTCGCTGTACCGCTAGAGAACCGAAAAGTACGGCCCAAGGTAGTACCGCCAGACTCAATGGCAGCATGTCAACGGCACCTTTGCCCGCCGCGATAAAAAGCGCTTTACGGCGACTAATCATTAAATTTTTAAGCCCGTCATTATATGTTTAATTAACAGTGGCTAAACAAACTTACGAATCAGCCAGTTAGGAAGAATATAAAACAGCACTGCAACAACAACCCAGCGTTTAGTTATATAAACGTGACCTTTTTTATTGATAATCGCCTTCACTATCTGAGTCACTGCCTTTTCAACTGGTGCTGTCCACATAGGTTTAGTCTCTAGCATGGGTGTATCGATAAAGCCTGGCTCAACCGTCGTAATAGTGATGGGCAATCTAGAACGAGCTGCTCGTGACCGCATGCCGTTGAGATAACTTGAAACAAAGGCTTTGGTAGCATGATAAGTAAGCGCTAAACCACCCGAAAAATGTGCTGCCACCGACGAAACTCCCACAAGGTGCCCACCACCGCGCTGGACAAAATAATTCATTGCGTCCATTGACATAGCAGTAAATCCACGCACGTTGACGTCAATCATTTCGCTCTCAACATTCCAGTCAAGTTGCTTCTCGGAGGCACCCACACCCGAATTGACCACAATTAATTCTACATCGCCCATCTGAACAATTAAGTCTGCTAGTTGAGTACGTGCGGCATCTGCGTCGATGAGATCGATTGTTTGAACAAAATGATTCCCTGGTAATAAGTGGCTAAGCTCAGTCAAACAGGCCTCTCTTCTCGCCATCAAACCTAATTGATAACCCAAAGCAGCCAACTGTATGGCAAGTTCATAGCCAATGCCTGAGCTAGCGCCAATAATAATTGCTCGCTTCATAGGCCCTTCCTCTGTTAGAGCATGCAGTCTAGCGACTAGAAGAGTAACAGGAAAGAACCCATTAACCACTCTTTCAATGGATTGAGGTGGTCAGGGCTTTAAATGATGCTTTTATTGCTTTTATCTGAGTCTCTGTTTTCAAACAACAAGTATTCTGCCCGGCCTTTAGACAGCAATTGTCCTCTGTCTATTTCAAAGTAGTCAATTAACTTATTAAGATCTCGCTGAGACCGAGTATGAATAGTGCCTTGGATGCCTAAACCTTCATGTTCAGTTAAGTTGCTTTTATCAATAATGCCGTACCGACAAAAGGGGAGTTGATTGCGTGAATCACGCGTACCAATTACGTAACCACTGGTTGAATGATTAATGTGTGGCTCTAGAGCTGCTATTAGCGCCTTAATCATAGCGTCACTAAGATAATTAAAAAGGTCCCAAAATAAACAGATATCAACCTTAATATCTACATCTAAATTTAAGGCCTTAGTCATTTTGGCAACTAATTCTTGATGGCTTAAATCCGAATCTGGGAAGGTAATAAATGGTTCATTGTGTAGATCAACAAAACTGAGCCTACACCTGAAATGACTAAAAAAACTAACCGTAGACGATGAAGCATGTCCCATATCAAGGACAACAAGACGTTTCTCAAGGTCTAATCGCTTAAATGCTGTTGGCAATAAATTACTGAGTAAAACTGACATCGCTTATGATTACTCTGCTGCACTTGGGAGTGTTAGACACTCAGGAATAATTAATGGTCAGGACGCTTTTTTCACCCTAGCTCGATCGGACCTTAAGGGGGCGTACGTTAACACTAGACAGTAATTCGGCTTGCGCGGGCTGATCAGGATCCATTTCGATACTGCCTTTGAACTTAGCGCCGTCTTCCAACGTGACCCTAGGTGATTCAATATTACCGATAATGTTTCCCGACGCTGAAATAACAACATTTTGGTTGGCGCTAATATCACCGCTAACTGACCCTTCTACCAAAATCACGCTAGCATGGATATCGCCTTTGACTACCCCTGAATCACTGACTCTAACCTGATGGTCTCCCGCGGTTATGCTACCCTCAATCAAGCCGTCAACGACAATATCTTCGCGACTTACGATCTGACCCTGCATCTTCACACCAGCGCCAATGATAGCTCGAGGTGGAGATTGAGATGCTTGCCCTGCACTCATAACATCCATATTTTCAGGCGCTGATTTAGACCTATTCGTCGCTAAAGCTCGTGCTACTAATTTTTTATATTTCTTATAAAACATCACACCTACCTATTAAATGGCTCTTCGGCTATTTCATGTTTTTCACATCTGACCCGTGATCTAAACACAGCTTTCTATGCTGTTTCATATTTTTTCTGAATTAACTATTTTCCGGTTCTAACTCCTCTTGATACTCCAACCACTGTTCCTCGCAGTTAGACAGCCTTTTTTTCATCTCTATCTGGCCTGAAAGGCAGCTGTTAAGTTCCGTCTTTTTCTCCTCTTTGTAAATATCCTCGTCCGCCAACTGATTCTCTATTTGGGCTAGTTTAGACTGTAATTGAGTCATTAAAGTTTCAAGCTGACGAATCTTTTTTGTAATTGGCGCTATTCTTTCTCGGTTTTGCGCTGCTTTTTGGCGAGCTACCTTTTTATCTTCTGCTGGCTCAAGTGCTGGCGAAGGTTCAGCATTGATATCTCGCACAAAGTTTTTTAACCAAACCTGATAATCTTTTAGGTCTCCCTCAAATTCGCACAATGTCCCATCGGCAACCAAATAAAATTCGTCAACAGTATTACGTAACAAGTGGCGATCATGGGATATCACTAACAGTGCTCCCTCATAATTTTGAAGGGCCATCGTTAAGGCATGACGCATTTCAATATCGAGGTGGTTAGTCGGCTCATCAAGGAGCAATAAATTGGGTTTTTGCCAAACGATCAAAGCTAAGGCTAAGCGCGCTTTTTCACCCCCAGAAAAGTCCTTAATGGGATTTAAGGCTTTATCATTATGAAAGTCAAAACCACCCAGGAAGTTTCTGACCGCCTGATCAGTCGCAGTGGGACTGATTCGCTGAATGTGTAGCAAAGGGCTTGCCTGGAGATCCAATACCTCTAATTGGTGTTGGGCAAAATAGCCAATACGTACATTATCGCCATAAACACGCACTCCTTCGATCAGATCAAGATCACCAGTAAGGCTGCTAATTAAGGTCGACTTACCTGCCCCATTGGGCCCTAGTAATCCAATGCGTGTGCCGGGTTGTAAATCAAGATTAACATTACTTAGTACCTTTTTGCCTTGGTGGCCAAGAGTTGCCATGCTGAGGTTGACCAGAGCACTGTAGGCTTCTTTTGGAGACGAAAAATTGAAGTAGAACGGCGAGTCGACGTGAGCAGGTGCGATGTCTTCCATACGCTGTAACTCTTTTAAACGGCTCTGAGCCTGTTTGGCTTTAGACGCCTTATAACGAAAGCGAGCGACAAAGGCCTCAACATCTTTTTTACGTTTTTGCTGTTTTTCGTAACTTGCTTTTTGCAAGGCCAAGCGCTCGCTTCGCACTCGTTCAAAGGCTGAGTAATTACCTTTATAGGTAATAGATTTTTGATGCTCAATGTGCACAATACGTGATACAACATTATCTAAAAAGTCGCGGTCATGGGAAATGATCAGCAGCGTGCCGCTGTAACTTTTTAGCCAGCTTTCAAGCCATAGGGTTGCATCTAAGTCTAGATGATTCGTCGGCTCATCAAGTAACAGTAAATCAGATGGACTCATTAGGGATTGGGCCAAATTCAAACGAATGCGCCAGCCACCAGAAAAGCTGTTCACCGGTCGACCCACCTCGGATTGATGAAACCCCAACCCATGAAGGAGTTGCTCTGCACGATAGTGGGCATCAAACCCATTAATACCGTCCATTTGTTCATAGGCATCTGCCAACTTGTGGTCATCCCCATTGGCTAGCGCCTGTTCAACCATCTGTTCAATTTTTCGCAATACCGGGTCACCGTCGAGCACGAAATCTAAAACATTGCGCTCCGAGGTAGCAAGCTCTTGAGCCATATGAGCAATACACCATTGCGACGGGATAGCAAAATTACCTGAATCAGGGGTTACCTCTCCAAGAAGAAGCTTAAATAAACTAGACTTACCACTGCCATTAGCACCAATAATACCAATATGTTGGCCCGGATGAACCGTCAGTTCTGCCTCACTAAGTAATACTTTTGTACCGCGACGCATTTCGATATTTGTTAATGAAATCATATTTTTACTTTAACCACTCTCTACTCAAATCCAAGAAAGCCGCCAGATTGATGACCCCATAATTTAGTGTATACGCCATTTTGCGCAATCAATTGCTGATGAGTCCCCTCCTCAACTATCTTACCCTCATCAAACACAATCAAACGATCCATTGCAGCGATAGTTGAAAGCCGATGTGCAATAGCAATAACCGTCTTACCCTCCATTAATTGATAGAGGCTCTGTTGTATCGTCGCTTCGACCTCTGAATCAAGGGCTGAGGTTGCCTCATCTAATACTAAAATAGGCGCATCTTTTAATAATACTCGCGCAATAGCGATGCGCTGACGCTGTCCTCCCGACAGTGTAATGCCGCGCTCGCCAACATGAGCATCGTAACCACGACGGCCTTCACTATCTCGTAAATTGAGAATAAATTGATGGGCTTGCGCTTTGGTTGCCGCATTAACCATTTGCTCTTCGGTGGCTTCGGGTTTACCAAACATGATGTTTTCTCTAACCGAACGATGTAACAAGGAATTGTCCTGAATGACCATCGCGATATTAGAGCGCAAACTCTCTTGTTTAACCTGACTAACATCTTGTCCATCAATCGATATGGTGCCACATTGGATATCATAGAAACGTAAAAGCAAACTCACCAAACTAGATTTTCCAGCACCACTGCGCCCGACAATGCCGACCTTTTGGCCTGCTGGAATAACTAAATTTAACCTATCAAATACAGTCTCCTCAGAATTATATTCAAAGCCAATATTATCAAAATGGATTTTACCGTCAGTCACATCTAAAGTGGTGGCCTCATCGCTATCTACCACCGTGCTGGGAACTGAGAGCGTGTTAATACCATCTTGAACTGTACCTATATTTTCAAAAAGGCTGCTAATTTCCCAAAGTATCCAGTGTGACATTCCCGTTAATCGAATGGCTAAACTCATTACAATTGCTATAGCGCCAGGGGTAATGTCACCCTCAATCCAAAGATAAATCCCGAGTGCCACAGTAGAGAACACCAACAGCATGTTAAGTGTCCATAGGGCGATATTAAGTTTGGTTACCAACCGCATCTGCGGATGCACTGTGTCAAGAAATTCGTTCATGCCATCACGAACATACTCAGACTCCCTAGTATTATGGGAGAATAGTTTTAACGTAACAATATTAGTGTAGCTATCAACAATTCTTCCGGTCATCAGGGAACGAGCATCTGCTTGAACCATGGCTATTTTTTTCATTTTCGGCACAAAGTACCGCTGTATGCAAACATATAAGCACAACCATATGACCAGAGGCGCACAAAGACGCGGGTCGGCATTTGCTACCAATACCAAGGCTGTGGCTATATAAATAACCACAAACAACATCACATCAAGGAGCTTCATCACCGTGTCACGGACGGCAAGCGATGTCTGCATTACTTTAGTCGCAATACGTCCACTAAATTCATTCTGAAAAAAACCATAACTTTGATTCAATAAATATCGATGAGCCATCCAGCGCACAGTCATCGGAAAATTACCCATCAACGTCTGGTGAACAACTAAAGAGCGCAACCCGTTCGCTACTGGAATTAGCACTAGCATAAAAACAGCCATCGCCACCAGGTAACCGCCAGACTGCTGCATAAAGTTTTCTGGATCTCTTGACGATAGCCAATCAACCACCTGACCCAAAATACCAAACAAAAGAGCTTCGGAAATGGCGGTGATCGCAGTTAATCCCCCCATCAACAAGAGCCAAGGCTCCATTCCTTGAGTGTAATGACGGCAAAATTGATAGACGCCCCGAGGTGGACGCTGAGCTAACTGTTTCGGAAAGGGGTCGACTAACCGCTCAAAAAAACCAAACATCTAATATCCTTAGGGTGCCTTTTGGGCTCGTGGATGGGTGCTATTGCGAATGGTTGCCATGATAACAACTAAACTGGCAAAGCTAGAGAAATAGATCGCCTATTAGCTAAAGATTGATGAAATTTCTAGTCTCTTCGCTTCCATTCCACACTGGATACTTAGCCATGGTGTTTAAAAAGAGCTCAGAATCAAGGAAGTGCTCTAACCAAGTCTGCAATAAGGGATAACAGCTTTGGTCAAACCAGTCTTTGTCCACAAACGCGAACTGCCTGATAAAAGGAAAGATTGCTATATCAACCAAACTTAGTTGGTCAGACAGCAAAAATTGATTTTCTCCCAGTAAGACTTCTAACTGCTGTAAAAACTGTTCAGCCTCAGAACGATGCTCATGTTGCGGTTTTTCCGGGGATCTCTGCCAGTATTTATACCCGTCCAGCGCTTGCTTAAACATGCCATCGTTAAGCTCAATTAAATTTGTGCCAGACTGAGAAAGATGGCCACAGAGTCTAATATCTAATTTATTTAAATCACTAGATGTCTGATCAAACGCCCACCTGATGATATCTAAACTTTCATCCAATACTGTGCCACCTGGCAACACCAAAACTGGGACAGTGCCCTTTGAGGATGCTGCCAACATAGCGTTAGGTTTATTTGATAATAAGACTTCTCGCAACTCCACAGCTGTGCCACAGTAGTTGATGATCATTCTAGCTCGAATTGCATAAGGACAGCGGCGAAATGAGTAAAAAACTGGTAAGTCATTAACTTGCATTGGAGTAATCACATTCCGTAGTAAGATGCTAACTATAAAACAGGATATTGGGAAAACATACTAACAATGATGACAAAATCGTTTGATCTAATTATTTACGGCGCTAGTAGCTTTGTTGGGCAGATACTCACTCACTATCTAGTTGAGCACATTGGTGTTAATAAAGACGTACGCTGGGCTATTGCCGGCCGATCTTCATCAAAACTCCAACTGCTAAAAGAATCGCTTGGCGCCGTGGGCGCAGATCTACCCATGATTATTGCCGATGCGGCCGACGGAGATGCCCTAGCCAGTATGTGTCAATCCACCCGCGTCGTTGTCACTACGGTGGGCCCCTATGCTCTCTATGGCGAACCCCTGGTTAAAGCCTGTGCAGAAAATGGCACTGACTACTGTGATCTCTGTGGAGAAGCCTACTGGATAAAGAAAATGATTGTTAAATATGCTGAATCGGCAAAAAAATCTGGTGCTCGACTAGTCAGCTGCTGTGGGTTTGATTCAATTCCCTCCGATCTAGGTGTCCATTTTTTGCAGCAAAAAGCCAAGCAACGTTTTGGTTTATTTTTTAATGATGTAAAACTTTCTGTTAACGCGATGAAGGGCGGCGCATCCGGAGGCACACTTGCAAGCATGATTGAAGCGGTAAAAGCGGCCATGAAGGATGCGACTCTGCGTAAAGAAATGAACAATCCCTACGCCCTCTGCCCAGAGAACCCCGATCTTAAATATGCTCAAATCAGTATTAAAGGTCCATTTTTCGACCAAGACATCCAGCGCTGGGTCGCACCCTTTATTATGGAAGCGATCAATGCTCGGGTCGTTTTGCGCTCAAATATGTTGCTCGACCTGCCCTATGGGGAGAACTTTATGTATCGAGAACAAATGGTGTCCGGGGCCGGTCTCAAGGGTAGGCTTACCGCGTTAGGCTTGACTCTTGGCCTTGGTGTCTTTGCATTCAGTGTTGTGGTTTCACCGATACGTAAATTGATGCAGCGCTTTGTGTTGCCTAAACCAGGTGAGGGGCCCAGCCCAGAAGCCCAACTAGCCGGATACTTTGACGTCAGCCTACTAGGAAAAAATATTCAGGGGGAAACCTTGCAGGTAAAAGTAACCGGCGATAGAGACCCTGGATATGGCTGCACAGCCAAAATGCTGGCACAGGCAGGTTTATCCTTAGCGTTCGATTTCACTGAGGAAGAAAAAGTAGGTGGATTTTGGACGCCAGCAACGGCGATGGGTGACAAGCTCATAGATCGCCTAACGAAGCATGCAGGCATGACCTTTGAGATTGAGTAGAAGATTAAATCGGACCGAATCCGCACAAAAAAAGGCCCGAATATTGATCGGGCCTTTTGATTAGGAGTGACTCTTTATTACTCAGTAATACGATCCTTAATCACCATCAGGACTATCCCCAGAGCAGCGGCATTAACCATTACACTGAAATTACCCATAATCGCGCTAATATGTCCACCGATGACCGGAAGGCCTCCAGCTGCACCAGATACGGCTGTGAGTGCCACAGCAAACACTAAAAAGAACATTCTGTTATCTTTGTCCGCCTGATCACTCATTATCCCCATAGCCAGCCCAAGGATCACGTGTACCAACCCTGCTTCAGGAATTGTCGCAAAGGCACCGATAACAGCTACGGCTAATACTAGTAGTCTTACTATTTTTAATGGACTCATTTTAATACCCTCTATTTTATTAGTTTAATCTTATATTAGATCTAAACGGTCCCTTTGCACTAAGGACACCCTCTAAACATAGCAGAATATTTTTAAGGAATAAAGGTCATCGAGTTTAAATTAAAGTAGTCTTTAAAATACTAAAAAGCGCCATTGGGAGGTGGTTTTTGAGCTAGCGAGAGGTTTGTGTAGAGCTGCTTATATTCAACCATTAGTACAGACGATGATCTTTACATACAGTCTGGACGATCAGTTAACGTGAACTCTAAGAGGATTGTGCTTTGACCAAAAAAGGCATCTTTTCAGACACCTCAACTATTAACGTTTCCAAATATTCGTTAGAAGCATTACGGCTACGATTACACCTAGTCCTGCTGAACCTAACGAGTCGATAACGCCTTGGACGTTTGCCATTATGCCGCCGAAAAATGGGACATCGGGCCCAAACAAACCTGATATAAGAACCGCAACGGCAAGTACTGCGGCTAAAATCTCAGCTACTCCCCACAATTGTTTTTTTATCTTTTCAAACATTTTATTCATGATGCGACCCCTTTAAACTTTAGGGAAAAAGGGACTCTAAGAGCCCCTTTCACTTAATAACTAAAAATCTAAGCCTTAGACATCAGGTATCCAGCAACAAGCAATCCTACTAAGCCTGCATCACCAAGTTCAGTCACCAAGCCTACAACATTACCTAGAACATCGCTTACGAATGGGACGTTACCACCGAAAACAACGCCAGCTGCCACACCCAAAACAATCAGAGACACTGTAAGACTAGTTAATTGACCTATTATTGCGCTTAATTTATCCATTTTTATTACCCCTTCTTTTATATTGATTAGAATTAAACCCCGATTGCATAGTGTGTATACCAGCAAACATATAGAACATATCACGTTACGAGCAAGAAATGAAACCCTGTAATACATTGATTTCTATTCATATTTCCATATTTTTCAGTTGTTTTTAGGGCCTTTTTTTACAAGATCTGATTCTCAGAGCGCCCCGTTTCCGTTAGAATGGTCGCCCATAGCCTCAGCAGGCATGCCCTATTGCTAGGCTTTACTCCCCTAAAATGAGTCAATAACCTCCATGGCACAATACGTTTTCACAATGAATAAAGTGAGCAAAATCGTTCCGCCCAAGCGTGAAATCCTTAAGGATATCTCTTTATCCTTCTTCCCAGGCGCTAAAATAGGTGTATTGGGGCTTAATGGCTCCGGGAAATCGACCTTACTCAAAATAATGGCTGCGCTCGACACTGATATACAAGGCGAAGCACGGCCAATGCCGGGTATTAAAATTGGTTATTTAGCTCAAGAGCCTCTACTTGACCCAGAGAAAGATGTGCGCGGAAACGTCGAAGACGGCATAAGAGAAGCGGTTGATGCCTTAAAAGATCTAGATCAAGTCTATTTAGATTATGCAGAACCGGATGCTGATTTTGACGATTTAGCCAAAAAACAGGGTGAATTGGAGGCAATCATTGAATCTTGGGACGCACACAACCTAGATCACTCCCTCGACATAGCCGCAGATGCTTTGCGCTTACCCCCTTGGGATGCCGATGTTACCTCTCTATCGGGTGGCGAAAAACGAAGAGTTGCGCTATGCCGGCTGCTACTTTCTCGTCCCGATATGTTGTTGCTTGATGAGCCGACTAACCACCTGGATGCAGAGTCGGTTTTTTGGTTGGAAAAGTTTTTAGAGGAGTATGCCGGCACAGTGGTTGCTGTAACCCACGACCGGTACTTTTTAGATAATGTCGCCGGTTGGATTTTGGAACTTGATCGCGGTCACGGGATTCCCTACGAAGGAAATTACTCGGCTTGGTTGGAGGGTAAAAATCGTCGTTTACAGACCGAGTCAAAGCAAGAGGTGTCACGTCAAAAGGCAATTAAGCAAGAATTAGAGTGGGTTAGACAAAATCCAAAAGGGCGGCAAGCGAAGAATAAAGCACGAATCGCGCGATTTGATGAACTGAATTCACAAGAATTTCAAGCACGTAATGAAACCAATGAGATTTATATCGCTCCAGGCGAGCGTCTAGGTGATAAAGTCATTATCTTGGATAAGGTCAGCAAAGGGTTTGGGCAGGAGTTGCTAATTGATCAACTTTCTTTGTCGATTCCTAAAGGCGCAGTCGTCGGTATTATCGGTGGTAATGGAGCAGGTAAATCAACCTTGTTCAGAATGATTGCTGGTACTGAGAAGCCCGATAGCGGATCTATCACTTTGGGAGAGTCAGTGAAAGTAGCCTATGTAGAGCAGAGCAGAGATTCTCTGGATGATAGTCACACCGTGTGGGAGGCTATATCAGGCGGGCACGATATTTTAAAAATTGGCAACTATGAGGTTTCCTCAAGAGCCTACGCTGGTCGCTTTAATTTCAGAGGCTCCGACCAGCAAAAGCGCGTTGGCCAATTATCCGGTGGTGAACGAGGCCGCTTACATCTAGCTAACACCCTAAAACAAGGCGCCAACGTGTTGCTTTTAGATGAGCCATCCAATGATCTTGATATCGAAACTTTGCGTGCGCTAGAAGAAGCCATTCTGTCTTTCCCTGGTTGTGTACTGGTTATTTCGCACGATCGCTGGTTCTTAGATCGTATTGCTACCCATACTTTGGCTTATGAAGACAATAGCGACGTAGTACTCTTCGAAGGATGTTATAGCGAGTACCACGAAGATTTTGTTAAACGTAACGGTGGCGATGCGCAACCAACCAGAGTTAAGCACAAACGACTGAAAACCTAGATCGTTAATATTTAAGGATTAAACATGACTAGTATTTGGCATCGCAGACCTGACTCGACGTTAATCGATGAAATGAGTAAGGGCACCATTGATGAACGCCTCGGTATCAAAATTATAGATGTTGGTGATGATTACATCACAGGTACGATGCCGGCTGATGCTCGTACCTTCCAGCCCTATGGTATTGTTCATGGTGGCGCTAACGTAGTCTTAGCGGAAACTCTCGGCAGTATTGCTGGTGCCCATGTTATTGATATGTCCACCACCCGGTGCATGGGTCAAGAAGTCAGCGCAACCCACTTACGTCCGGTTTCATCTGGTTTAGTAACAGGCACTGCGAAGCCAATTCATTTAGGTAGGCGCTCCCATGTGTGGGAAATTCGCCTGACTAATGATCAAGGTAAGCTGACCTGTATTGCAAAACTGATATTGGCCATAGTCCCTCATTAACGGCCGCTAATAAGCGACGTCTTCAGCGATCACTTCACTCGTTTCTGCCTGCCATTGAAATAAATTCATTTCAACAAACACAAAGGCAACCAGCCACATAAAGGAATCCCAAAAATCAAGAAAATCACCCAGCAGCCCCCAATAGGCTGCTGCGAAAAAGAGCACACTATATAGTCCCATTTTGATTATCTTACTCACAGTGACGAGGCTCCCCTGCAGGCGCCCGCGCAGCTGCAGCCACACGTCCACTTCCAAAATCACCACAACAGCCATCCAGGTTGCAGAGTTAATCACATCCAACCAGGCCAACCATTGGATATCAACCCAGTCAGAAGCTTTGCCCAGTATCTGCTGGCCATTTAGCTTAAACAGAGCCTGATCGGCTAGAACTGTGCAGCTATCTGTATCTAGTGACGGGTATTCATCTAGGCTCACTATGCTGGCATAGCCCTGCCCCACCATTGCGCAAAGATCATCAATAATAAAGGGAGATATATTGTAAGTGAGTAGCATTTTGTTGAAATAACCGTAAAACGCGTAGCCAATAAAGCCATAACTACATACTCGCAGGCTAATAAAGGTCACTTTTACATTAGTTTTACGCAACGTGTCATCCGCTAAAACTGAGGTTTCCAGTTCAAATAATAGCAACAACAAGACCCAGGCTGCAGTATCAATGGTGGCAGCGAAACCTTGGATAATATCAACCAGATTAATACCCTGACTAAAGGTTTGCTCAGTCGCCAGAAGTTCTTCTTGAAAAAATAGCACTATGTTAAACGCTAGCAGCGCATAAACAGTGTACTTAAAACTACTGTATAGCATCGCCGTCTTTAAATAATTAGTAGATGCCATTCTCAGCTCCGTATGTTTGCGTAAAATTGAAAGTGTTGGCCGGCAATATTAATCTGAGAAACACTTATTGGAGTAACTTTTTCTATCTCATAACCAATAAAGTTTTTTCTAGCTGATTAAATGAATGTACTTGCATTGATTCAATCAAGACTTACGAGTTTAGCTAACGACTGCGGTGTGCGTAGCCAAAAGTTAACCTCAGTATCATTATAAAAAAAGCTTTTTGCTACCGCTATACCCTCTTTGCGCATAAAGGAAATATCACTAAGCACAATATAGGTAACCGTTCCTTTAGATCGTACAGGGACAATTCTCAGTTCCTGACTTAATGGGGAGTCCTCCAATAATAAAGTAGCATTAGCTAAACTCTGAAAAGCACCAAACTGGATAAGGTGATTCTGCCTAGGGATATTGTCCAACCATACTGATAAGGCGACACTTCTTGCTGATGGTTTAGATGCAGGTAGGTAATCTTGACCTGTCTCTCCAGAATCAGTTGCCAATAATGGTTCCTCTAAACTTACTGCGGGGTCTTTGAATACCGCTTTAGGCTCAACCGATTGCGAACGGTCAGCAACACAACTCCAAATGATTTTATCTTCTGGCGCTCTCTGACAAGCCCAAGCAATATCAGCCGAAAAAACCTCTGACGCATAAAATATTAGCCATATTGTGACAAAAATGTATTGTCTTCGCATGGGTGAACTCCATATTAACCAGATGCGCCAAGAGGGTTAGATGAACGCTATATTACCTCAACTTCAAAATAAAAGGCCTGCTCTCACTATTATTAAAGTGATTGCTGATAATCAGACCATATCGAACTTGATCAATCTTTAGCCCTTCAGGTAGCTAGTAGTGATGATTATATTAGGTCAAAAACTGGCGCCAATGCATTAATTTAGTGCGTGCAATCAATAACGGTACAAATATTGCTTTATCTTTATCTCAAGGGGGATTTAAGCACTAGATCTGGATACAACAGCTATGTCGTGGTGCGAAAAATTCAATGACAAAGATAATTTGCACCATTGTGGTGCTAGCATTTTAGGGGAAAATTATGGATTTAAACAACCGATGGCTCAGAGTGGCCACGCTTGCAGTAATAGCTACTCTTCAGTCCACACAAGTATTTGCCGATGATTTAAATGCGGCAAACACGTCGTGGATTCTCACATCCACAGCCCTCGTGCTGTTTATGACCATTCCCGGCTTATCACTTTTCTATGGTGGCTTGGTCCGATCTAAAAATGTTCTTTCTGTGTTAATGCAGTGTTTTGCCATAACCTGCTTAGCTTCGATTATTTGGTTCGCTTTTGGTTATAGTCTCGCCTTTGGTAATGGCGGCTCCATGAATGCCTACATAGGTAATCTGGATAATATCTTCCTTGCTAATTTAACCGAAGATAGTATGACTGGCGATATTCCTGAATCGGTTTTTGCTATGTTTCAAATGACATTCGCTATTATTACGCCGGCACTTATCGTTGGTGCTTTCGCTGAGCGCATGCGCTTTAGCGCAATGCTACTTTTCAGTGGTCTATGGCTAGCCCTTGTTTATGCCCCGATCACTCATTGGGTGTGGGGCGGAGGTTGGTTAGGAGAAATGGGGCTGTTAGATTTTGCTGGCGGAACTGTCGTACACATTACCGCCGGAGTCGGAGCTTTGGTCGCCGCGCTGGTACTGGGCAATCGAAAAGGTTTCCCTCGGCAAGCAATGCCTCCTCACAATCTAACGATGACTGTCACTGGGGCCGGTATGTTATGGGTTGGTTGGTTCGGCTTTAATGGTGGGTCGGCACTGGCCGCAAATGGCGATGCTGGCATGGCAATGCTAGTAACTCATATTTCAGCGGCAGCGGGCTCATTGGCATGGATGATGATGGAATGGACAAGGCATGGAAAACCATCAGTTCTCGGTATGGTTACGGGCATGGTGGCAGGTCTTGGTACCATTACCCCTGCTTCAGGGTTTGTTGGGCCAGCAGGCGCATTAGTCATTGGTCTCAGTGCCGGCATTATTTGCTACTACGCCACTCAAGCCATAAAACAGCGATTTAAGATTGATGATTCTCTCGATGTGTTCCCTGTCCACGGTGTTGGCGGAATACTTGGCACCCTTCTAGCCGGTGTTTTCGCTTCAGATGCGCTTGGCGTTTTCAGTGGCCAAGGCTATAACGAAGGAATGGATATGCTTAGTCAGGTCTCCGTTCAATTAACCGGAATTGTTGCTACCTTTTCTTATACTGCAGTCGTGACTTATCTGCTCTTGAAACTCGTGGATAAAATATTAACATTGCGAGTAGACGAAGAAGGTGAGATGAGAGGTCTAGATCTCGTTGAGCATGATGAGAGGGGCTACGATCTATAACTATATATAAGTGTTATGTAGGAAAAATCTGGCTCACTACTGCTTTAAATAAAATAATATGTAGCGTGGGCGAAGGCACTAAGCCGCTGACATTGTCAGCGGCTTTTTTATTCTACGCTTATGTCGGGTCGCTTGAGCTTTTGTCTGGCTGTGCCTAACCACTTAATCTAGCACTATCTAGGTGGCCACACATCAACTCCGCCCCCTCAAGAATACGTACTGAATGACGCTGCATAAGATCTGATGGGATTAGATAAATCTGTTTGTTAATAACCGCAGATACACCACCCCATTGCTGCCAGCTCTCAAACCACATAGGCTTATCTTCTTGACTGCCGCCCGCGATTATCACCTGAGGGTCAGCTGCCACAATCGATTCAATATTCACATAAGGAACTAGTGGAATAGCATCACCGAAAATATTCACTCCACCACAAAGCTCGATAATGTCACTGACCATATGTTCGCCGTTTAACGTAATCAGAGGCTCGTCCCAAATTTGATAAAATGTTCTAACGACAGACTTGTTGGCTTGGGCTATACGCAGATCTTTTAAACGCGCAGCAAATGCCGCCGCTAGCTGCTCGGCTTGTCCTTTATGACCACTGAGCTCTCCCAACCTCCTAAACAGGCTTGGAATCTCATTAATTTTTTGGGTTTCCACGACGAACACAGGAATACCTAACTTGCGCAATGGATTGATGATTTTATCGCCATTGCCTGACTGCCAGGCAATCACTAGATCAGGCTGTAATGACAGTATTAGCTCGTAGTTAGCAGCTGCATAATTATTCACCCGCAAAATATCTTTGGCCGCTTCGGGATAGTTACTGTATTCATCGGCACCTACTATTTTCTCACCAGCACCTATATAAAAAAGGACCTCGGTAATATTAGGAGCAAGGCTAATAATCCGTTTGGCTGGCTCCGCAAAGTGGAGCTTCTGACCATTGTCATCAACTACGACAACCTCAGCGGCAACGGCTAAAGATAACCAAGCTAAAATACTTATTAGTACACGCATTAAGTAATCACCAGAGGACGCTTTGTAATTGGGTGCTCAGAGATAATGCTTTTCACACCAAACACCTTGTCGATTAAAGTCTCTGTTAAAACCACTTCTGGGCTGCCTTGCGCCGCTATAACGCCCCTATCAATAACTACTATTTTGTCAGCACAACGTGCCGCTAGGTTTAGATCATGCACCACCATTACGACCCCAACACCTTTTTGCGCAAGCTGACGGACAATATCCAAGGTCAGTTTTTGATGAGAAAGATCAAAGGCCGAGGTCGGCTCGTCAAGGACCAAAAACTGCTTACCCAAACAACTGGGCTGCCAAATTTGCGCAAGTACCCGCGCCAATTGCACCCGTTGCTTTTCACCGCCAGACATTTGCGTATAAAAACGACGTTGAAGATAGCTTGCGTCTACCAACTTAAGTGCCTCGGCAACAATCTTCACATCTTTAGCTCTGCCAGTTTGATGAGGAATGCGCCCCAAGCCAACCACTTCATCGGCGGTAAAGGAAAAATTGAGTAATGTATGCTGCGGAAGCACCGCCAACATTTGCGCCTTTTCTAATAGAGACCATTGATTTAACAAGCGACTATTAAGATAAACATCTCCTGCGGTAGGCGGCATCTCTCCAGTCAGTACCTTGAGTAAACTCGACTTACCTGCACCATTTGGCCCGACAATGGTAGTGACTTTACCTGCTTCAACCTCAAGACTGATATTACGCAGTAGATCGAAACCAGATAGATGCAGAGAAATACCCCTAGCTGACATAGTCATACGCTAAACATCCTTACGTTGCTGCAATAGCAACGCGACAAAGAAGGGAGCACCTAAAATAGCCGTGAGGATACCTGTCGGTAATTCGGCAGGAATTACCACAACACGCGCCAAACTATCGGCAACCACAAGTAATATTGCACCCGCTAATCCAGAAGCAGGGATCAGCCAACGATGATCAGGCCCAATCATTAATCGTATAATATGCGGCATAATTAAACCAACAAACCCTACCAACCCAGCAACCGCTACCGACACACCTACGCCCAGAGCTGTCAGCACAATTAATCGGCGCTTTACCCGCTGTACATTAATACCTAAATGACGGGCCTCAGACTCTCCCAGTAATAGCGCATTTAGCGCCCGGCTATCACGGGGAAATAAACCCATCAAAAGGATAGTAACCACACCCATAATGCTAACTTTTAACCAGCTAGCTCCGCTGAGATTACCCATTTGCCAAAGGCTAATCTGGCGCAACATATCATTATCAGAAAAATAACTGAGTAAACTGTTTAAGGCGCCGGCCAAGGCACCTATGGCAATTCCGGCTAACAACATAGTAGTAACCGATGTGCCCATTCCTGATGTAGCCAGGCGATAGACCAGTAAGGTAGCCGTAAAACCGCCAACAAAAGCACCTATAGAAACTAGCGAAATCCCGACCAAAGCACCGCCTTGAATAAATCCACCAGCAGTCACAATCATCAAGCTAGCACCTACAGATGCGCCGCTGGAAACACCGATTAATGAGGGGTCAGCTAAGGGATTACGAAATAATCCCTGCATCACTGCACCTGTAGTTGCCAATACTGCACCCACAAAAATGGCTAAAAGGATCCGAGGTAATCGAATATCGAACAAGATGGTATCTATTTGAGTGGTAGAGGAGCTTCCAACAACAGCACGTAGTGCTTCAACCCAAGAAATACTGACAGTACCCACAGTCAGCGATAAAAGCGCTACCACTGGCAACAACATTGCCAGTACCCCGATTAGCCTTCCTGCAGAAAAATGACGCAATTAATAATCCACGCCCTTACGAGCCATGACACCTGAGTGATATGCGTGTTTAATATCTTTGACTTCAGAGACCGTATCAACAAGATCTCTTATAGCTCCGCCACCCCCTCTTCCTGTGACCACAACACTTTGATTCTTTGGTCTATTTTTAATCGCAGAGAGTACTTTTTCTTCGTCGAGATACTTAAAACTTAGCATATAAGTCAGTTCATCCATCACCACAAGATGATAGCTATCATCTCTGAGCATCGTTTCAACAACCGCCCATGTTCTTTCGGCAGCGACTATATCGCCAGATCTATCTTGAGTGTCCCAAGTAAAACCTGTACCCATTTGATAAAAATCCACCTCAGGTAAATTGTTTTTGAGGTAAAGCTCTTCACCAGAAAGTTGCTCGCCTTTTATGAATTGAACGACACCAACTCGGTATCCATATCCCAGAGCACGCAACACCATGCCAAATGCTGAGCTGGTTTTACCCTTACCATCACCCGTCAGCAAAATTGAAACGCCGCGCTCTTCGCTCGCCGCTGCAATACTCGCATCAATCTTCTCTTTTTGCTTTTCCATCTTCTTTTGATGCCGCTGATCTTTTTTAGTGTTGTCGTCTTCCATCTGCTTAAACCTTAAGTATTAAATTGAATTGCTAAGGGCAACCCCTCGGGCAAAGAATGAATTTCAGGATGTAAAGTGTGCGCCATAATTTCTAGAGCATCCACCAATCGAGGTCCTGGACGGCTAAAGTAGGCATTGCCATCCACTAAAAACACCTTAGTATTATTGCGGTCAGAGAGCTCTCTAAAGCCAGCAGAATTAAGAAATATATCAACATCCTGCATAGATCGCTGAACATTAAAACCACAAAGTGCGATAAAAATAATGTCCGGTTGGGCCGCAATTAACTGCGGCCAAGTGCGACGCTGAGAGGGCTCACGTTTTGCACCGAAACAGGGCTCTCCTCCAGAGAGTGAAATAATCTCCGGACTCCAGTGGCCGCCATCGAATAGCGGATCAAGCCAATCTAATAACGCTACTTTCGGCTTCTCCGCAGTCGCAAGAGTCGCTGACCTCTTAGCCACCCTATCAATTCGAGCCTGCAGTTCCCCTCTGTAGCTCACACCTTTCTCAACACAGTTGGCGGCTAAAGCTAAGAGTTCAACTGTATCTAGAACATCATTCAGACAGATTGGCTCCAGATTCACCACCTGAGGATTACCCGACAGTCCATGAATTGCTTTAGCCACATCATTACCCGAAACAGCACAGACATCACACAGGGCCTGGGTCACAATTAAATCAGGCTCAAGACTAATCAATGGATCCATTACTAGATCATAAAGCGCTTCATCATTCTTCAACTGATCAGTAACTAAACGATCTATTTCACCACTATCTAACCCTTGAGGAATGCGCGAACTAGTCAGAATCGGGAGACCAACGACAGAGGGCGGATAATCGCATTCATGGGAGACACCGACTAAATAGTCACGCAGACCAAGCCCGCAAACCAATTCGGTTGCACTTGGTAATAGTGAAACTATCTTCATGGTGAATCCTCCAGCAGCAAGTCAGCATAGACAAAACCATCTCGATTAACCACCTCACCAGCCACCACTGAGATTTTATGTTTAAACATTGGTCCATCCCAGGCGAAAGTATGAAACTCTCCATTCTCGCCGCAAGGGTCAACGGATACAGGCAAATCTTCCAATAATTTATTTGAAAATTCACTTCCAGCTAGCCGCTCCGGCATCACCCGCGGATCAAGACAAGTAATTTTTGCTTTTAGGCCTCCATCAATCATCTGTTGGGCCAATTTTTTTGTGGGAATTTGCCAAAGAGGAAAGACCAAATCTAATCCCACAGCGGCCATCTGACGCTCACGATAGGCACGAATATCCTCTAAATAGAGATCACCAAATGCGATCGCATGAGGTTGTAATAATGAACAAGCATCATCTAATGCTTTCTCCATCACAGCTTCATACTGCTCATTACTGCACGGCCAAGGTAGAGGAACTTCTATTAATGGTAATCCAGCAGCCTTTGCCTGAAGACATAACAGCTGTTGTCGCACACCGTGAATGGCTGAGCGATTAAACGCGCTGTTGAAGGTGGTCAGTAATCCAACCACCTCAACCCTAGGGTCCTGCTGCAACTGATACAAAGTCCAAGCCGAGTCTTTCCCGCTACTCCATGAGAGCAGCACTCGTTTAATCCCTGTATCAGCTGATTGAGGCATACATAATATATCTATAGGCTGTAGCGTAATCCTAAAGTAGCACCGAAACCTAGAGTCTGATAACCGAATACTTCCTCATAATTATCATCTAGAGCATTTTCTAATTTAAGGTACATATCAAGCTTTTCACTCGCCGCATAGTTAAGATTCATGTTGAGTAAAGTGTGGCTGTCTAAGGTCACAACTTGCGATGGTTTAGGGAATGGCGGGAAGTACACATCTGTTTGCTCCCCAGTAAACTGAACATTAGTATTCAAATAAAGATTGTTAGCGACCTGCCACCCTAAATTTATACTCGCAGTATTCCTCGGTCGTCGCACTTCTCTAGTGGAATCATCACTCGTTGAGTCAGTGTATGTATAAGCCCCGGAAAGTGATAAAGATTCAGAAATGTTACCCGCGGCACTTATTTCACCACCTCTACGATCACTAACACCATCAATATTGCTGGAAGTATAAGCAAAGGTCGCTGGATCATAGACAAATCCATCTATTTCATTCTCTAACTCTGCATCAAATAGGGTTAGGGATACAGTGACCTCACCGTCCATAACTTGCCGGTCAACACCTACCTCCCAACTTGTAGACTCTTCAGGCATTAGATTTGCGTTGCCCATAAAGTTAGTGTAAAACCCGAAGCGCTCAGTAAACGTTGGATTTTTTACCGCCGTGCCAACTGCGCTGCGAAGACGTGTTGTTTCTGATAGCTGATAAATCGCTTCTGCTCTAAATGTCTTTGCACTATCAAACTCAGAATTATCATCATGCCGACCGCTGGCCGCCAGTGTTAACTGGTCGCTAATGTCTGTTCGATACTCAATGGCCAAACTATCAGTGTCACGTTCACGGTCTTGATTGGGATCATAAATGCCCCACGAAATTTCGCCTCGTTGCATCCAATCTTCTTCCTCTCGCTCAACTAAAACCGAGAGGGTCTGAGAGCCCTGAGCCCACGAGAGAGATCCAGTGTATTGATATTGATCTTTGGTCGAAGCGGTTACATTACCCTGCACACCATCGGCGAAAGCGGTATTATCACTTTCGAATCGACTAACCAGGATTTGATGCTGCCAAGCGCGATCTTGAGAGGAATAGTTGCCTTGCAAGCGCATAGTGCTATTTTCAAATTCCGACATCCTGTCTTGGTCCTCAATAATGCCGTCAAAATCGCTATCGGCATCAAATTGATTCATACCATCAGACTCCCGAGCAGCAAATGAAACACTCATTTGATCACTCAACTTTAAGCCTGACTTAAGGTTCAAAGTAGTATTGCGATAACCGTCATTTTCACCGCCTACTCGTGCGATATTATCGCCCTCTGACTCAACATGACTGAGACCAAAGCGAATATTGAAGTCACCTTGCTTGTGGCCAAGGTTGAAACCACTGTGATGGGTAGACCAGCTACCGCTCTCTGCAAAAAAGCCGACACCAGACTCGTCTGCACTGCGGGTAATAATGTTCACGACACCTGCAACAGCATCACTGCCGCGCAAAGAGCTCTGTGGGCCACGAATAATTTCAATGCGCTCTATGTCCGACGCGGTTAGGGTTCCCCAGCTAAACTCATCACCCTGGGAAGGATCATTTGCCTCAACGCCATCCACCGTAACAAGTAAATGATTGGCTTCAGCACCCCGCACACGGATCTGTGTTTGCGAGCCTAAGACTCCAACTTGACTCACAGAGAAACCTGGAACATCCCGAAGAATATTACTTAGACTAACCGACGCACGGTTTTTTAATTGCTCTCTATCAATAACGGTAACAGCGTTACCTGAACGGCTGGCTGCAATAGGCACCAAAGACGTGCTGACCAGTACTTCCTGAATTTCTGTATCGGCGGCAGCAGTCTGCGCCTGTAATGATGTAGCGGACAACATTAATACTAACGACAAAAACGATATTTTTCTCATAGTTTCCTCTGACACTCTCACCCGAGCGTATAGATTTTAGATATACGGGGGCGTAAAGCAGAAGGACAGAAACTGTCAATCAGCACAAGACCGCACCCCGCGGTTTGTCTGCGTAGCGACAGGCCGGTCTCCGGACTCATAAGTGAGCTGACGCTCTATTTGATAACCTTCCCATGCAAATGCACAGTGGTACTTCTATCAAATATTCTTATTTACCGTTGCGGGGGCAGTATCGGAATAGCATCGACCATTGTCGTTGTTGCGCACCGATTTCCCGTTTAACTCTCAGCTAAAATATCAAAAAGGACATTCCAGCATTGAGAACCTGTTGCCGAAGCAAGAGCGGGCAATTTACGCGTGAGACGCGCCGATGTCAAACACCTTTACTAATAAAGTTGCTTTGAGCATGATGCACCCATTTGGTATACAAGAAGGGATTGAAAATGCTAGCAGTTTTGATAAAACGAACATTGGCATCGGAAATGGAAGCGACCTATGAAGAGTTTTCAAGGAAAATTATTCAGGCCGCCGTTCCTGCTCAGGGGTTTATTTCAAGCAAGGCTTTTAAGGATTTAAAAGATACCAAGATACGCTATACGCTCATTCAAATGGAATGTTTGGCGGACTGGAAGGCTTGGTATCAGTCTGACGAAAGGCATGCTGCTCTGACACAAATACAACCGCTTCTGAAAGAGCCGGAACATATCTCCATTTTGACCACAGCGTAAGACCTAAAATACCTCTAAGGCCTCTGTGATCTTGCGAACCGGAACAACCCTCATCCCTTTAATCGGCTGTTTGGGCATATTTCCTGCCGGAACAATTGCTCGGGTAAAACCGTGCTTAGCCGCCTCCCTCAGTCGTTCCTGACCATTAGCCACCGGTCGAATTTCACCAGACAAGCCAACCTCCCCAAACACAACCAAGTCTTTAGGTAACGGGCTATCACGGAAGCTGGACATAACTGATAAAATTAATGCCAAATCGGCACTGGTCTCTAGTACTTTTACACCGCCAACCACATTAACAAACACATCTTGATCACCCACCATAATGCCACCATGCCTATGCAAAACGGCCAGTAACATCGATAAACGATTATGGTCCAAACCAACGGTTACGCGGCGCGGATTACCTAAATGGCTATCATCAACCAAGGCCTGTAATTCAACTAGTAATGGCCGCGTACCCTCCCAGACCACCATTACCACACTACCTGAGGAAACCTCCTCCCCACGCTGTAAAAATATGGCGGATGGGTTGGGTACTTCACGTAATCCTTTATCCGTCATGGCAAAAACGCCTAATTCATTGACCGCGCCAAAACGATTTTTATTGCTACGCAGTGTTCTAAAGTGGCTATCACTAGAGCCCTCCAGCATCAAAGAGCAATCTATCATGTGTTCAAGAACCTTTGGGCCTGCCAATGATCCGTCTTTGGTCACATGACCTACTAAGATCAGTACTGTTCCCGTTTGCTTGGCAAAACGCACCAACATTGCGGCGCTCTCTCTCACCTGGGAAACACTTCCTGGTGCAGAGGCTACTTCGTCAATATGCATGACTTGAATAGAGTCTACGACGAGTATTTTTGGCCGCTTTTGCTCAGCAATCGCACAGACAGTTTCAACTGAGGTCTCTGCCATTATTTCAAGTTTTTGCGTGGGTAGTCCAAGGCGGTTAGCACGCATCGCAACCTGCTGGGGAGATTCTTCACCAGTAACATAGAGCGCGCTATTGCTCTCGGCCATGGCGCACAATGTTTGCAACAGCACAGTACTTTTACCAGCTCCAGGCTCGCCACCCAATAATACGCAGGAACCAGGAACAAAGCCTCCCCCGAGTACTAGATCTAATTCGCCAGCGCCTGAACTTATGCGAGGAATTTCATCAAGAGCGATATCTGCAAGTGTTTTTACCGCGCTATCAACTGCACCAGCGAAGCCGGGACGCAAGACTTTACCCGCTCGAGCCGGGCTACCTAAGCGCACCTCAGAGAGCGTATTCCAAGCATTACACTCAGAGCACTGACCCTGCCATTTGCGATAATCTGCACCGCAATCATTGCACACATATGCTGTTTTAGTTTTGCTGACCACTGAACATCTCCTGCATCTACTAAGGGTTATTTAATCTTATTACTGTGGTTATGTACAGTAATAATACTATTTGAAATAACACCCCCACGTGAGCAATAGTTGACCAAGGTTCCGAACTTAAAAAATACAGCGTAACTGACGCCATGTTTATGTCGTCCCAGCAGTGGCTTTCTGATAGAGTAATAACATGTCGTTAATTCCTGAAAAACCTATTGTTATTTCTCCAACCTTGGCCGCAACCATTGGCCTAGAGGAGACCGTATTACTACAACTTCTGCAGGAATGCATCAGCCATGGTAGCCCTGTCAGCAGCAGCGGTTTTGACTGGATCACATTGCCCTCCGATAAACTTCTCGAGCTGGCACCCTTTTGGGGTCAAGATGACTTTCGTCGATTGTCGGCAAGCTTGCATGAGAAAGGATTATTATTAATTGGTGGAGGTCCTTTTACCGCCCACCATGATTTTCGTTTTGCCTTTAACGAAAATTCCATTTCCGTATCGCCAGGGAGGACGCTAGCGTCTACTAGCCTTGCACCCCCGCCAGCAACAAGTAATCCTCATTCAGCAAAAACGATTGGTGGCAGTTGGCAGCCGAGCGAGGATGCGCTGCGGCAACTTGCACAACTCGGTGTGACTCGGGAGTTTGCTCAGCAGCAAATACCACAATTTGTCGCTTACTGGCGCGAGCGGAATGTGCCCCGGCACAGCTGGGAATCAAAATATATTAAAGAAGTTTGGCGCCAATGGCAGCAAGCTGAAACCACTCAAAATCGGCGACGGAAAGAAATCTCAGTGACTGGAGAGTGGCGACCTTCGGCAGATGCCCTAGATATCTTGGTGACTAAAGGCGGCATTAATACTAACTTTATTGACGACGCCATCCCAGAATTTATTCTCTATTGGCGAGATCGAGGTGATCTATCAAGCACTTGGGATTCAAAATTTATCCAGCATATAAGACGACAATGGCAATTTTTTAACGGCATGATGGAACAAGACTCAATGCCCAGACTAATTACAGCGCAATGGAAACCTAAAGAAGCAGTGTATGATGTCTTGCATATGGCAAATATAGAGCGTCCATTTGCCGAAAAAATAATCCCTGAGTTTGTTTTATACTGGCAAGAAAATGGAACGCCTCAATGCTCTTGGAGCACTAAATTTTTACAATATGTGAAGCGTCAATGGGCGCATCAAAGTAAATTGTTAACGGAAACTTCAAATGGCAAACAGCAAGGATATTCAAAAGGTCGCATCCGGGATCGCAGCTTCGTCGAAGATCTCACCGACCGCAGCTGGGCGTCCTAAATCAACACCCACCGCTAGCCCCGAACTAATTGATGCCATTAATCAGGTGTTTGCCCTTTTTAGAGCTAATTACCATAATCAATATTACAGCGCTTTTGGTGATAAAAACGAATCTGTTGGACTCGCTAAAAAATTATGGTTGAGTAAGCTCAATGACTTTGCTCCTAACGTCATTTGCGCGGCGGCAGAAAAAATCATCGCAGACAGTGAATACCTCCCAACTTTACATAAGATGCTCAACGCCTGTCGCTATGTAGGTATGCCGGCGGGACTGCCGACTCCCAGAAAGGCTTATCAAGAAGCATGCAATAAGCGTAGCCCAAAAGCCGAACAATCTTGGTCTCATCCAGCCGTTTATCTGGCAGGCCGGGATGCTGGTTGGCATATGTTGGCTAATGCTATCGAAACCAAAGCACTGCCGGCATATAGTGAAATCTACCAACAGTATTGTGACCGTATAATATCGGGTGAAAAGCTAGCAGTTGACCTACCCCCAGCATTGCCCGAAGTCTCGCAGATGCCGGCCACTAAAAAACATAATCAACAGCAATTAAAAAACTTAAAAAAATTACTCGACTAAGGGTCAGCGAGAACCGTTTTATGGCACTTCAACCTTTAATTCACAATTCTACTGCACGGCGAATGGCGAAAACCATTTTGAATGGCTTTCGTAGCTATTTTGCGGACTACCTGAATTCAACATTGAGTGCCAAAGCACGTTATGAGAAAGCCGACTGGCACGGCGTACGCCAAGCCAACGTTGAACGGCTCGAACTGTACAAAGATAAAATCACACAAACTGTACAATATTTAGAGATGGTGACTAATAAAGATATCGCTAATCTCTCTCTTTGGAGTGAAGCAAAGACAGCCTATACCCAACTCGTCTTTAATTTTCCTAACTTTGAGATTGCAGAGACCTTTTTTAATTCTGTGTTTAGTGATATTCACGATCACGATAAAATTAGCGACGATATTATCTATGTTCTATCTTCGCAGTTGCTCGAAGCACCTGAAGCGGAGTACAGTATTTTTGTGCGCTATGAAGGAGAAGACTTTCGAGAAACCTTTCAGCGAATTATTGAAGAATCAGAATTCTCGCTACCCAAAGAGGACTTAACTCTAGATCTTGATTGCATTATGGGTGTCTTTAACCAAGAAGTGGTCCCTTACATTCAAGGGCCTCACAGTGCAGTAAAATTTGATCTTTTAGAATCAACATTCTATCGGGGTAAAGCCGCCTACATGGTCGGACGAGTGGTCGACGGTGATAATACTTTCCCTATGGTACTCGTCATTCTAAACAATGAAGAAGGCGGCTTATATGTCGATACTGCTTTATTCACTGTAGACGAACTCAGCGTGGTATTTAGTTTTACACATAATCATTTTATGGTCGATGCGCCACTGCCATACCAATACGCTCACTTTCTGAAAAGCTTAATGCCGAATAAGCTAGATTATGAAATCTATAATGCTATGGGGTTTCCTAAACACGCTAAAACAGAATTTTATCGTCAGTTGGTCGGTCATCTAACTACCTCTGAAGACCAATTTATTATCGCGCCAGGCATTAAAGGCATGGTTATGACTGTGTTCACCCTTCCCTCCTACAATATTGTCTTTAAAATCATAAAAGATAAGTTTGCTCCACCTAAGGAAGTAACTCATCAAATCGTGAGAGAAAAATATCGTTTAGTATCTCGCAGCGATCGCATCGGTCGAATGGCAGACACACAGGAATTTGACGATCTGATTTTTCCCTTAAATCGTTTTTCAGATGCTCTGCTAAAGGAACTACAAGCCGTTGCAGGGTCCCAAATAGAAATACGCGGTGATAAATTATTGATTAGGCATCTTTACACAGAGCGTTACATGACGCCACTTAATATCTACTTGGAAACTGCCAATCAAGAAGAAATGCAAAGTGCTATGGAAGAATATGGTAACTGTATTAAACAACTGGCGGCGGCAAATATTTTCCCCGGCGACATGCCACTGAAAAACTTTGGCGTTACTCGTCATGGTAGAGTGGTGTTCTACGATTATGATGAAATTGCCACACTCACAAAATGTAATTTTCGCAAAATCCCCGAACCCAGAACTGAGCAAGAAGAAATGCAGTCGGGTACTTGGTATACCGTTGGCCCTGATGATATTTTTCCAGAAGAATTTAGACTCTTTTTCTCTGGCAATATGAAGGCTAGAAAAATATTTGAGGGGATGCACTGCGATCTCTATGACATGAGCTTCTGGCAAAATTTACAAGCTCAGATACGTGATGGCTATGTCGTTGACGTATTCCCCTATAGGCGCGCCAAACGATTTAATCGCGGCAAGGATTCATTACTAGAAGTCTTTTCTGACTAACGATAAGGTAATATTTCTGTGCTTTCACCAGCGCTGATAATGTAATAGTCTGGCTGAATAGACACTAACGTCCATTCCTCAGTTATCTTATCCCCCTCTCGATAACTGCTCTGCCCAATAAATAACCTATTGGAACTTGAGCCCTCTGCAATGAACATATGTCCAGCAACGATAAGTTCTGGCAACGATGAGGTAGCCACAGTAATAGGTTGTTCTGCCGCCGACGACAGAGACAGCTCAGCATCCAGTTCAGGTTTAACATCGACCGCGGAAGGTAATAAAACCTCGATTTGCGGCGGGTGCAGAGTCGCAACTGAAGTAACATCAGTTGTGGGGTTAATCTTCCAGCCCCGGATATACAGCACCAGCCCTAAAACAATGATTATCATCAGAAAACCCAGCAGCCAATTCCGCGGGGCTAAGGTTGAAGACGCTTTTTCATATGGATCCCAATGCGGACTAGCAAAATCATCCAAATTTTTGGGGTCTTCTCGCAACCGATCTCGTTCCGCTTTTTTTAGGGCATCGAGAATGAAGGACATTAGTGAGTACTACCTGTTAATCTAGGTATTTCATCATCGAAAAGTTCATTTAGTCGCATCAGGGTTTCTCTACCAACAATACCATCGGCCTTAAGGCCATGCCGGCGCTGAAATCCCACTACTTGATCTTTCACCGCTTCGGTATAGCGGCCACCGGCAATAACTTTCTCAATACCCTCATCATCCATGCTCAGTTTTTCTTGTAGCCAACTCATGGCTAACTGATCAGTATCGCCCTGCATGAGAAGGTCAAACTCTTTATGGGGCCGCCACAGATACAAAAAGCTACCAGTCCAGCGATCTTTAAACTGATCGAGGTCAAGATCTATCTCACCATTCTTCATTTTGAGGGTCACTGAATTATCATCAATATACGTTAATAAGTAGCTTTTCAATAATCCACCATTCTCATTTAACACCACGATTCCTGGCCTATCTATAGCGTTTAACATCCACGGAGCTGCTTGGGTTACCTTTTCTGACTGCAAACCAAATGTTGTTGCAATTCCAGCAAAGGCTTCAGGAGAGTACACCTCAGAACTTGCTACAGACCAAGCAGCCAGTAAATTAACCAAAGGGTTAGATGTCTCAGTGAAGCCTGAGCCAATTATGCTCTCTTCAACGATAAACGATAGTGTGTCGCTCTGTTCAACCGAGTCAGTAACTAGATCATTAACCACTAATAATTCATTATAATTTTCATTCAAATCCTCTGCAGTCGGACCGGTTCCCTTCGATACAATATTTTCCGCTTTGGCCGTCACTATCTCCGCGTTCGTTTTATCAATAGCGACTAAAAATGCCAATGAATCTAGGGTACTTCGCGGTAGGAAAATAAAAACTGAAACCATCACTAAAACCAACAAAAGTAACACTATCCGGGGTTTATTTGAGGTGCTTGGTTTACCATTGTCAAGACCGCTTAAAATTTCTACTGACGCATCTTTCACTAAGGCTGGCGAGACACTCTTGGCCCCTAAAGAGTATGCCGCTAACAATGATTGGTGACAAATGAGATTGATCAGCCGAGGCACGCCTTTAGTCAGTCTGAATAACATCTTAATACAGCCTTGATCAAAGATTGGACCCGCCGCACCCGCATGATGTAACCGGTGATTAATGTAGTTGGGCAACTCAGACTGATCTAGCGGTAAAAGATGAAACCGCGACACCACGCGTTGATTGAGTTGGCGTAGCTGCTTTTGTCCGAGTATCTCGAGTAATTCTGGCTGACCGACAAGAAGAATATGTAATAATTTATGAGTGTTAGTCTCAAGGTTGCTGAGTAACCGGAGCGTTTCCAGAACATCCGCACTCAGGTTCTGAGCCTCCTCAATAACAATTAAGGTCTTTTGCCCTTTAGCATGACTGGCAAGCAGATCTTGATTTAAGGCATCGATGCAAATTTTAGAAAATGATAGGTTCTTACTTTTTTGCCGTTTAATGGCCAACTCATCGCATATGCTGGCTAATAGGTCCGTCTCATTGAGCTTACTGTTTAACACATAAGCCACACGGACATGGGCAGGAATACGTTGCAGCATAGTACGAGTAAGTGTGGTCTTTCCGGTACCGACTTCACCGGTTAGCAGTATAAATCCACCTTCCCGGTCGAGGCCATATTTTAGATGGGCAACTGCTTGACGATGTTGCTGGCTCGGATATAAAAACTCAGGATCAGGCACAATCGAGAACGGCTCTCGCTTTAGGGCAAAATGCTGTAAATAAATACTCATAGCCTGCCGTTACTCTGTAATTTCTAAATCCTGTCCTTGGTTTATAAACTCTTTTAGTTGCTTAGTTACAGTACCTTCATTTTCACCATCAAAGTCTCGCGTAATTAAATGCTCAAACTTAGATTTTGACAGCGCCCTAGCATCTTCCGGCGTGCGAATAATGGTCGGTCTAATAAACATCATTAGAACTTTTTCGCTGTTACCTTTACTGGAGGATCTAAACAAATTACCGATGATGGGAATATCACCCAAAAAAGGCACTTTGGTAGCGCTATTATCCGTTTGCCCCTCGATTAGCCCCCCCAGAATCAATAGCTCGCCATCTTGAATCATGACATTAGTTTGCATCGAACTTTTGGTGGTAGTAGCGCCAAACTGAGAGTCAGCACTGCCCGCTTTAACCTTTGATGATTCCTGCTCTATCTCCAACCTTACTGCATTACCCTTACTAATTTGGGGCTTGACCTTAAGCATCACACCGACGTCTTCACGATTAACAGTCGTAAAAGGATTAACACTGTTAGAATTATTGGTACTAGCGTAGCTTCCTGAGGGAAAGGGAACCTGCTCACCCACCGAAAGGTTAGCCTCCTCATTATCTAGGGTAATCACTGAAGGTGTTGATAGTATTTTAGTCCGCCCATCAGTTTTCAATGCCTGAACCAATAAACCTATACCTCTCTTTTTTTCACTATCAAAATCGCCAACCACTCCAATAACAGACTTAGGCAATGCAGATGCAATTGCTGTTGGATTTGCATTTTCAGTGCCGCCACTCCCTAAAGCGGTACCCAGAAGGCCTGCTAAAACGCCGTCAAAATTTGTTAAGTATCCCCCGCGATCTCTACCCGTAATAACTAATTGAGAGCTAAGGTTTCTTGCCTGACCCTCAGATAATTCAGCAATGACCGCCTCGATGAGGACTTGAGGGCGAGCGATATCCAACTTGGCAACGACACTTCTTATCTCACGAATAACCGCCGAAGGCGCTGCCATCACCAACGCATTGTTAAGCTCATCAATTTCAATTTTATAGCTAGTTGCGGCTTTAGATTTTCCATCACCTACAGACTCCCCCGCTAGACGCAAAAATACATCTGAGCTAAGCATGCCATCGATAATAGGTTTAATTTCCGCTGCACGTGAGTAATCAAGATAGATAACTTCAACACTACCTTTTTTGGCCGATGGCAGATCAAGCAGCTTGAGCATGTTTTTAAAGGATGTACGGGCAATGCCCGGGCCACTCACAATAATACGATTGTTGAGCCCGTCCTCTACCAGTGATAGTTCTTGTTTTTGTAATTGTTTCAGTTGCCCAGCAATATGTACAGCCTCGCCGGCTGAAATATACTTAAGGTTAATAACCTCAACCGCAGTTTGATTAGGATCATCTAGTTTTTGCAAAATTCGTTTTACTTCATTCACGTTACTGCGAATATCAGAAATAACCAAATAGTTGCTTTGGGCAAACGCTAGTAATCTTGCTCCATTACTCAGTAGAGGTTTTAACACAGGCACCAAAGTGGCTGCCTGTACATATTTAATCTTGATAATCTCAGTCTCCAAGGTATTGTCACCATTGCCACCCGCGAAATTAAAAGACTGAGTGAACGGAATAATTCGAGTCACAGCACCATCTTCGACGGCTTGAAATCCCTGCACCTGAATCGCGGACAAAATTGCTTGGTAGAGTAAATTGGAATCAATTGGCTGCGGCGAGATAATAGTCACCTTGCCCTTAACCCGCGGATCTAGTACAAAGGATTTACCGGTGATTTCGGCAACACTTTCAATAACACTGCGGATATCTGCGTCCCGAAAATTTATCTGCACAGTTTCTGATGACATACCCTCAGTCGCCAGGCAACAACTCAAACAAAACACAGCACCCAATTTACTGAGACGATGCATTTTCCTCACTTGCCGATACAAAGTCACAATCATTGCTTTTTCCCACTGTATTATTGAAGTAATCATCGTTGGCGCTTTAATCCTAGTGTTGGTAACATTTTAGCCGAGAGACTAGCCGCATTGACATAAATAATTTCTTCCCGTCCTTCACGCATAAGAGTTACAGGAAGGCTACTTGAGCTACTATAGCTCATCCATTTAACGGGATCAGACATTAAATCTTGCACCGAAAGACCGTCAATCTGGACCACCACATCGCCATCGCGTATGTCTGCCATAGCCTGAACATCCGCCGATAGATTGTTAATCTTAAAGCCCGTATTACCGCCTATATTAATCGGCACAGCACCAAACATGTTGGCCAGCGCAAACCCCTGTATCTGCGTATTGACATCTTCATCACTTTCTTGTGACTCCATAATCACATCTGACTTTTTCATTAATAATTGCTTTTTGATGCCATTATCACTGATCACAATGCGATAAGCCTCAATATCAACTAGCTCCAACTTTCCGTCAAGCTTGTCACCCATTTGGTAAACCTGTTCCGGCTTTCCCTTAAATTTAAGCGTTGCCGATGAAGAGGCGCCGGACAACATAACGCCAAGTAGCTCCGCATTAATTTGCGCATTGGCCAGATCTGTCTGTGTCTTTACTGGCGCTATAACCCTTTGCCGACCAAACCAAGTCCAAGCTACCATTTTCCCAGGCGCTACTCTAGCAACGACCGATGACTCTATCTTAGCTGTCTGCAACTGAAGACCTATCATGACAACAAGGTAAAGAGACAGTAAGGCCATCACTAAAACTACCGCCAAGCGAGACAACTGTTGGGTGTTTTTTAGTTCAATCTTCAACATAGATTATCTCCATGGACCCTTCAAGCAACTCTAGTGAGGATCGCTCAACCTTGAGAGACTGCACGTTAAATCCAGCACAGGCTACCTGGTGACTCAAACGCAGTATACGATTCCCATCAGCACCACTAAACCTTAACTCAAAACCATTATTCAGATCTCTAATCTGACCCAAGCGCAACTGGTTACGCCTGACTAATTTAGTTAGATTGTCGCGATCGGATCCTTGCTGAATCTCGCGATTCCCGCACCCATTTGACAATTTTGACACCACAGCTCTCTGTTGCTGCAACCACTGCCGATCGGTTTTAAGCTGATTTGATTGATCAACCAACTGATCATGTTTCTCCATTATCGGTGACAAAGCCACATAAATAACGGTAAAAAATAGCATCACTATCCCCGCAAGCAACAGCTGTCGCTCTCGAAGTTGAAGACTACTTAAGCGATTTCTTAAGCTATCTATTAATTTTTTCATCGGTCAGACTCCTGCTTTTTTATCTCAGTGACTGATAATAAAAAAATCTCAGGGCCGGCAGCTTTATCCTGATTAAGGCTAAGTTGGTAGCCCGGAATTCTCAGCGTTCTTTCAGCCAATCCAGCACCACCAAGCAGCGTCAGCTTTAAACTGTCCTGACTTGCCGAGAGCCCCTCAAGCTCACATTGACAACCAGCCATAATATTATCAATAGCTAGGAGTCCAGCTATAGGTTGGCCTTGTAGGCTTTGTTGCTGTTTGAATAGTTGATTTATCTTGCTCTCAGCGTCCGCGTTGAGGGTCTGAATACTGGTATTAGAACTGCTAAACAAGCGAGTGTAATTAGCTAATATATTTTTCTGTAATCCCTCAACCTCAGATTCCAAAGCATGATTAGCCGTCTGTAGGTAGCCCACCCATAGTGCCAAAAGAAGGCCAGCTGCAGCTGCGACTGGCCACCAAAAAGACGCCACCGTTTGCTTTGGAGCTGGCTTAAATTCGCCTGTCATTAAATTTAAGTTGGGGTCCATATGTGAAAAATGCCAGTCAACTGTGGAGGTATTGATATCAGCGCCTTGAGCCAAATGTTTTGGCACTATATCAACATCAGGCACGGAAATAGATAATCGCGGTGCGTGCTTAGAGTCCTGCATAAGAGCCTCTAATATGCTCCAGCCTATGTTGCATTCGGCGGCAAAGCCGGTATTCAATGACTGCCTGACCAGTAAAAATCCCTCTCGCCAACCAACACTAATTATTCCTGGCTCCCAGTGCAGTGCCATAAAATCAGGGACCATAGCCACAGGAGTGACACCTGCATTATCAGCAATTCGTCTCCACTCCTGCATATCTTGGCGACTAACAGCAAGAATATGCAGTTGGTCATCACTGCGTCCCACTATTACAAAGTGCATCTCTTCGACGGGCTGCAAGATTCTATCTTCTAATAGCCACGGAATGAGCTCCGCCCACTTACGCTGTGGTGCAGACGGAATATCCACCGAGTGTAGGCCAACTCGTTCGCTTGGCACCCACAAACTCATGGCCGAAGCATTAGTGCCCGCCACAGATTGTAGCGGATCATCTACACGATCGACCCGTTGATCGAGGTTATAAATATGCTCGACACTCATCTACGTAATTTCTCCCATTAGACCCATCGCAACGCAGGCCGGCTGTATTATATTACCTTGCTGGATCAACTGCTCATTTGACTCTTCATCATCACTCTTTTTAGCAAATAATTGCTCAGCCGCAGACAGCTCTTCTTTGTCAGGCAGGCTAGCTGGCACAACAGTAATCTCACGCGCAATGATAACTGGTTTGGCCCTACCTTTCCTATCCATTATACTTTTAACTTGAATTCGGGCCTCGCCTAAAGTGACTTCAAGATAAAGTTGAAAATAATCAGACTTGACTGAGACGAGTGTCGGCGGCCAACGTTTTTTGACATCCAGTAATGGAATCAAAAAATAGGCCTCCAGTTCTTGGTAAAAAGCATTTATGTCGCTCATCGGCCTCATCTGTTTGACTAGATCTAGAAACTGTTGCCCATTTTCCCCACCCAAGGCGAGAATTAATGGCTCTGACGCAGTATTAATGTTGATGGGAGTTGAACCTGGTAGCGCGGTCATCCAAGGCGATAGCATTTGCACTTCCTGCACAGAATATCCCTTAATCGCAGCTAGCTCAGACGCATCAGAAATAAAATCATTAGCGACCATTCTGGGGAATGTAAGTCCCTCATAATCCGGTTGCTCCGCACCCCAACTATTAATAACGGTTGAATCCGAATCTACCCAATCAACAATAGTGGCTACTCGATCAGGGCTAGCAGGAATTTGAAGCATATCCATGAGATTTAGCCAAGCTTTAGCCACACCCATAGTACCAAAATTATTAAGTTCATTATTGAGGGTCGAACCGCGATAGGTGACAAAACTATTAAGATTGATATTACCCTGCAGGTCACTGATACAGCCTTTTAGCGTGCCCCCTTCTACCGGAAGTAAGGGCATTGCTTGAGCCCATATCTCGCCATAATCATCAACATTCCGATTATCATTTTTATCAGACAATAGCTCACCTGCCCAACCTTCCCCACTAATAGCAATTAATAACGCCTGATCACCGTGCAAAGAAGCGGCAGCCTGAGAAACATCAATCTGGTGACGATAAAAAATGTTGGTCAAAATGAGAACTACCGCTAACATCAGAATCAATGCAGCGAGCAGAGCCACACCATGCTGTTTTTGAGGCCCACGTTTAATCACGAACCACCCCCGGAAATAAACGCGAAGTCTCGCGCTCGTTCTCTAAGATAATCGTTACTCTAATCATCCTTGGCAATGCATATTTACTGAGAGGTTGGTTAATTGGCGGCCAGTCTTTAGAGTAGCCAGAGCGACTAAGATGTTCAAAAACTACATTTTTAACACCGCCAATAAGTGTAAAGGTATTGCCGTCACTAAGCCGAGGTGACTCAGTAATGGCCCACGAGGTGCGCTGCAGTTGTTGGTCACTATTGATTTTATAATCTACTCGCCGGACACCACTAGGATTAGATCTAACCATGGGTCCGCCGCCGCGGCTGAACCGAACTCCGAACTCGCTGGGATTAGTCAGGTACGCATCCTCGACTTGCCCTAATCCATCAGCAAAACGGCGCGGCCTCATATGGAGCAAATCACGTCCAATAATCTGCCATGCACGTTGTAATTTAACGTCTTCGGCAAGATCTGTGCGGCTACGTTCATTGGCGCCCAAAACAACTTCCACCGCCTGATAGGACATCACTGACATTACCGCCAATATCCCTAAGGAGACGAGTACTTCAATTAAAGTGAAGCCATTTTGACGATTACTGGAATACAGATTCAACATCTAATTTTCAACCAGGTAAACAGCCAAGGTGGCCTGGTAATTTTTACTATTAACGGAACCAGACTGGGCTTGATAGCGATACAAGTCTTGCCCCATAGCCTTCTCAACTTTTATCTCCCAACGCCAGTCTTGACCAGCTTGCTTATCCACACCTTTGGTCTTTAAGTTTGAAAGGCCTGCGCTGGCTGTCCACTTCTGAGAGTGCTGGTAACGCTCAAAAAGATGATTCCAAGCCACCTGATTAGCGAAAAAACGCTCTCTAATACGCAGCCGCTCATCGCTATACTGATGCACCATTTGGACGGCACTCCCTAACACTAGGCTCAGTATAAAAAGGGCCACCATCACCTCAATGAGAGTAAAGCCTTTCGTCTTAGTCGAATATGTCATAAGGTCTTCGCCTCCAAAATCATCCTTGAGGTATCACCATCCCAAACAAAAGAATAGATTAATGTAGAAGAATTAAAAGACAACTGAATGGCTCCTTGAGGCTCGACATAGCCATCGGGCAAGAATGCCATTTCTGGCAACAGAAATTCATTCTCTATTGATTTAACTTTATCTCTATCTATTACTCCCATAGCCTGGGGCCGGCTTTGGGGTAATAGCTCTTCCTCCAACACCTCCATATCCCAGCCTATAACGGACTCTACTCCCAATACAAAAGGCTGCGGCGAGGTCACGGCGATCCAGCGATTTTTAAAGTAGACCACCGCGACAAGCTCGGTAGCCTCTCGACTCTCATTGTCGGTGTTGGTAACAATGCCGTAAGCGGCACTCTCAAGTGAGGAGCGCTCTGATAATTGTTGCAGCCAAATAAGCAACTTATCTGCCTCGGCTGAATAGCGTCGATCGAAGGCTTGGTTGATCGCCAACCCACTAATAGCAGATAAAATCACAATAATAGCAACGACAATTAGTAATTCGATGAGGGTAAAACCCTGTGCGCGCCTCATAAACCCTACTTAAGCACTCGATTTATCTGATCAACAAAAGATTCAATCAAGATTCCAATTACCCCAATCTTTATCTGAACCCTCTCCACCTTGAACGTTGTCTAAACCCAAAGTGTACACCTCAACCTGCTTACCGTGAGTGCCTGGATTTAAGTATTGGTATTGAATTCCATAAGGATCTGAGGGTAGCTTGTCTAAATAAGGCCCGTTCCACTGAGTTGCTGTTGCCCCTGAAGGTGCTGATACTAAGGCCTCTAAACCTTGAGACTGCGAAGGATAGCGATAGTTATCTAATCGATAGAACTTTAAAGCACTCTCAACTTGGCGAATATCTGAAGCGACCCGTATAGACTCCGCTTTCACAACATTTCTAAATAAATTCGGTGCAATTGCAGCAATCATCAACGCCATAATAGTTACAACGATCATTACTTCAATTAGAGTAAACCCGCGCTGTTTTTTATTTGACTTCATTCTATTTAACTCCCGCTTTAACTTTATTGATATTTGATTCAATGATATTAGGTGGATAATTAAATCGCATTGTTCATATCCATAATGGGCAACATAATTGCCGCCACAATACCTAAGATCATCGCGCCCATGAGAATAATTAAGATTGGGTTTAGTAACTTCAAGAATACTTCAACTGCGTTATTTAACCTCACTGAATAATACTCAGCCACTCTTAATAGCATTTTATCCAACTCACTCGATGCTTCACCACTGCCTACCATATGAACCAAAAACCCACTACCATCTAGATTATCTTCCAGAGCCTTATGCAAGCTAGTACCCTGACGCATGGCCTCCGTTACCTTTTTAAATTTGCTTTGCAGCGAAAGGTTGCTGACGACAGCAGACGATATGTTTAGCGCCGCCAATGCGGGAACCCCGCTATTTAAAAGCACACCTAAACTGCGAGCCCAATCTGAAATATCAGCCATGCGAACCCACCGACCCACACCAGGCAATGTCAGTATAAAAGCATGCCACCGCTGTTTGCGAGCAGTGTTCTGCATAGCTTGACGGAAACTTAAAACACTAAGAATGATTAACCCCAAAACATAAAGGCCATAATCCTGAGTAAAGTCGCTTAAACTAACCACAACTTTGGTAATTAGCGGTAGCTCACGATTTGAACTAGCAAATACCGCTGTAATCTTTGGTACCACCCAAACCATCATCATTGAAATCATAATGACCGAAACACTAATCAATGTCATGGGATAGACCAGTGCACGTGTGATGGTTTTGCGGTTTGCGGCACTGGTTTCAAGTTCTTCAGCGAGGCGAAATAGAATCTTGTGCAGATGGCCACTCTCTTCACCCACCCCGACACCGGCGATAACACTATCAGGGATTTTATAGGGTGAACGTCGTAGTGCTTCAGAAAAACTGCGACCTTCAGTAATCTCGCTACGCCAACTTTCCACCATACGCCGCTGCTTATCTGTCTCAGCTTGCTCAATGGTCATGCGCAAGGATTCTTCAAGGGGCAATCCAGACTGAATCAAAATAGCCTGCTGGTGTAGCAACAGCGAAAGATCAAAGTTATCAACCTTGGCCTGGCGCCCAATGCGATAACCTGTGTTCTTGCTAGCCTGATTCACCTCTGAGAGAGTCGATGGCAATAGTTTTTTGTCTTTTAATAGACGTCTAGCTTGACGCTCAGAATCGGCCGCGATAACACCATCAACAAGTTTTCCGTCTGTATTGTAAGCCGAATAATCAAAAGCAGGCATAGTCAGTTACACACTGGTTACGCGAAGAACTTCTTCGATTGTAGTGACTCCGTCACAAACCAACTTTAGTCCCGCTTGTCGGATACTAGGCACTTGCTGGCGAATCGAAGTCTCCAGCTCAATTTCTCCCGCATTTTCATGAATTAATGTCTGCAGCGGCGCGTCCACCGTCACTAATTCAAACAAAGCTTGTCGACCTGCATAACCGGTGCTGTTGCATTTAGGGCAACCGCCAGCTTCATAAATGGTCTTGCCAACCTCCAAACCTAATAACTCTCGATTAAATTCATTAGGCTCAACTGGCTTACGACAACTAAGGCAAAGCCTGCGCAGCAGCCGCTGGGAAAGAATACCCCTGATGGTAGATGCCAGCAAAAAGCTATCGACACCGAGGTCCTGCAGGCGAGTAATGGCGCCGGCCGCTGTATTAGTATGTAGTGTGGACAATACTAGGTGGCCGGTTAAGCTTGACTGAGTCGCTATTTCAGCCGTTTCTCCATCACGAATCTCACCGATCAAGATGACATCTGGATCCTGACGTAAAATGGCTTTCAAACCGCGCGCAAAAGTCATTCCAGCGCGTAAATTTATTTGGGTTTGACTAATACCGGGCAAATCATATTCCACCGGATCCTCAACGGTCATGATATTGCGGCCTTGTCGATCCATTTGCTGCAACGCAGCATAGAGGGTTGTGGTTTTACCTGACCCTGTTGGGCCTGTGACCAAAATAATGCCGTGAGGGCGACGAATTAAATCATCAAGTTGATCAGAGGTGTCCTTAGGCATACCCAGATCGTCCACCTGCAGCTTTCCTGCATCTTTATCCAAAAGACGCATTACCACTCTTTCACCATGACTTGAAGGCATAGTGGAAATACGCAGATCAATACTACGCCCTCCAAGTTTGACGCTCATGCGGCCATCTTGAGGTAATCTTTTCTCTGCAATATCAAGCTTCGACATTACTTTAATACGAGAAATTAGTAGAGGTGTGATCTGCACTGAGGGCTTTAACACTGTGCTCAGCACACCATCGAGACGAAACCGCACCAAGGATTCCTTCTCGTAGGGCTCAATATGAATATCAGAGGCCTTTTCTTTTAACGATTCCGCCAAAATCGCATTAAGAAGACGAATAATCGGCGCATCATCTTCAGAATCTAAAAGGTCACCAGTATCTTCCAACTCTGCCGCTGCAGACTCCATATCGACAAAATCTTTAATATCTTCCATTACTGATTCTGAGGAGTTTTTTCGGCCACTATAGATCGACGCCAACATTTTATCGAAAGACTCAACATCAAGATGGGTAACGGCAGAAAATCTGCTGTTGGCTCTAATAACCTCTGAGATAGCCCACTGATTGGCTTGGGGCGACAATATTAGGTCACCTTCTGATTCTCGCAGTAACAGGCCGTTACTTCGAGCAAACTCAAAAGGCAATAATTTAATAGTCGATTCTGACATCGTGAATACTCGCTAAAATCTTGTTATAGCAACATTAACCAATTCGTAGACTACATGGAAAATCAAAACAGTATGAACAAACGCGTTAAAGTGCGTAGACTCTAATCCGCTGAAGGTTTTGCTTTAGCCATAGGCGGAAATGGAAATGAACTAACATTACCACCACTTGCTTCGGTAATTTTTCCTGTTCCTTCCTTTTCAACCTCATCGATACGAACAATGGATTGCATAGGAATAAAGCTACGCTTTATTCCAGAAAATTCATTTTTTAACTTCTCTTCAGCAGGATCAACTATCATCTGCGAACGCTCGCCAAATATAAACTCTTCAACTTCAAGAAAGCCCCAAAGGTCACTTTGAAAAACGTGTCGTGCATAGATCTCATACACATGCCCTTGATTGTGAAAAGTAATTCGATAAATGGGTTCGTTAGCCATAAGATGCCACTGTGATTGGTATAGAATTAAAGAAGAGGATAATACCACAAGCCGGTTTAATCACACTGCAAAATGTTGCGGATTCGGGCACCAAGGCTATAATGCGCCCCTATTTGAAAAGAAATGTGTAGAGCATGCAGGAAAAGCCCATTAAGAAACTTCATATCGTCACTCATGGCTGTCAAATGAATGAGTATGACTCCTCCCGTATGCGAGATTTACTCGGCGAAAGTCATCAGATGGTCGCTACGGACAACGCAAAAGACGCAGATGTAATCTTGCTCAACACCTGCTCAATTCGAGAAAAAGCCCAAGAAAAAGTCTTCCATCAACTAGGCCGCTGGAAGCATCTAAAAGACGCTAAGCCTGATCTAATTATTGGTGTTGGGGGCTGTGTTGCTAGCCAAGAAGGTGAAGCAATTTCCAAGCGGGCCCCATTTGTTGATCTGATTTTTGGCCCTCAAACTCTGCATCGATTACCCGAGATGATGGAGTCCAGAAAAGCTGATGGTGTAGTGATTGTCGATATAAGTTTTCCGGAAATTGAAAAGTTCGATCGCCTACCAACCCCTGAAGCAGACGGCGTTAGCGCGTTTGTATCAATCATGGAAGGCTGCTCAAAATATTGCACTTTTTGCGTGGTTCCTTATACCCGAGGAGAAGAGGTAAGCCGCCCAATTGCTGATGTCCTGGCTGAGATAAGTTCTCTGGCCGAGCAAGGCGTTCGCGAAGTTAACCTGCTGGGTCAGAATGTGAATTCTTATCGTGGCGACATGCCTGACGGCTCAATATGCGACTTCGCCGAATTGATACCATTTGTGGCCAGCATTAATGGTATCGATCGTATTCGTTATACCACTTCTCACCCTGTAGAATTTTCTGATGCCCTTATCGATGTTTACAGTAGGGTTCCAGAGCTAGTAAGTCACCTGCACCTGCCTGTACAAAGTGGTTCCGATCGGATCCTAATGGCAATGAAGCGCGGGCACACTGCTATTGAGTACAAATCAAAGATTCGTCGCCTGCGAGAATTACGGCCCGACATTAGTATTTCTTCCGATTTCATTATTGGCTTCCCAAACGAAACCGAGGATGATTTTGCCGCCACCATGAAGCTTATAGAGCACATTGGTTTCGATACTTCGTTTAGCTTTATTTATAGCGCTCGGCCAGGCACCCCCGCGGCAGACTTGGCAGATAATGTGAGTGATGAGGTAAAAAAACAGCGTCTAAAAATCCTACAAACCCGTATCTTGCAGAACGCTAGCGAAATCAGCCGGCGAATGGTTGGTAGCACGCAGCGTCTTTTAGTCACTGGCATTTCGCGAAAGGATCCAGGTGAATTGCAGGGCCGTACTGAAAATAATCGAGTGGTTAATTTTCGCGCCAGCGACCATAGTCTTATCGGTGAATTTGCCGAGGCCATTATTACAGAAGCTCTGCCAAACTCTCTTCGAGGAGTGCTAGCCTGAAGTTTCCATTACTAATAACTTCTCTTTAGGCCTTGGCATTAAAAAAAAGAGGGTTTTTGTAATAACTCTATGTTAAAAAAGAGTTTACCCTTCTCTCACGATCAAGCTATGCTAGGTGTATAAGTCATCTGTAGAGGTTTTTAAACACGCATTGAAACAAATGGAAAGCCATCCTGCTGCCCTTAATATCACCCTTGAGCCAAATGAAGCTCACCGTCTTGCCTCACTCTGCGGACAATTTGATGATAATTTGCGCCTAATTGAACAACGGCTAAAGGTAGAAATACGTTCACGCGATAACTTCTTCGCTATCTATGGCGAAGCTGAACCTGCTCAGCATGCTGCAGATGTTATTTATAATCTTTATCAACACACGGCTCACTCTAACCATGTATCTCCCGAAGAGGTGCATCTACACCTGCGACAATATGAGAGAAAAAAGCCTATGGATCAATCGGCTAATACCATCCCTGCCCCCAGTGATATCGAAAACTTTTCGGTTATTCGCACTAAAAAAGGCAATATTAAGCCCCGCGGTCTAAATCAACAGCGCTATGTGCGGGCCATACAAACTCATGATATTAATTTCGGTATAGGCCCTGCTGGGACAGGAAAAACCTACCTCGCTGTCGCCTGCGCAGTAGAAGCATTATTAAGAGATGAGGTGGAGCGTATTCTATTGGTTCGACCTGCCGTTGAGGCAGGCGAGAGATTGGGGTTCTTACCTGGCGATCTGGCACAAAAAGTTGACCCCTATCTGCGCCCCCTATATGACGCTTTGCACGAGATGCTCGGCTTTGAAACCGTGGCAAAACTTCAGGAGCGCAATGTTATTGAAATAGCGCCTCTTGCATATATGCGTGGCCGCACTTTAAGTGGTGCCTATATCATTCTCGATGAAAGTCAAAACACGACTCGCGAGCAAATGAAAATGTTTCTCACAAGGATTGGTTTTGGCTCCACGGCCGTCATTACAGGCGACATGTCACAGATAGATCTCCCTCGTGGTGTTAACTCAGGGTTAGTGCATGCTTGTAGCGTTTTAGAATCTGTTGAGGATATTAGCTTCACTCATTTTGAGTCTCGAGATGTTGTGCGTCACCCGATTGTTCAAAGTATCGTAGATGCCTACGATGCCCATGAAAAAGAGTCCTAGCGCTCTAATTTATGACTATTTCCATCCATATTCAAAGGGCTTGCACCTCCGAGGAATCTCCGGATGAGGCGAGTATTCGCCATTGGGTTACCGCGGCCCTAAGAACAACAGATGCCTTAGAGCTCAGCATACGAATTGTAGATGAGCAAGAAAGCGCTCAACTAAATCGCCAGTATCGTGAGAAACCAGGGCCTACAAATGTTCTTTCATTCCCCTTTGATGCTGTTGTGCCAGAGCCTCTGCCGATACTGGGTGACCTCGTAATTTGCGCTCCCGTCGTAGTGCAAGAAGCCACTCAACAAAATAAATCAATTAACGCGCACTGGGCACATATGATTATTCATGGTGTTCTACATTTGCTAGGGTATGATCATAGCAATGAGAAAGATTCGGAGATCATGGAAAGTCTGGAAACTGAAATTTTACTTGGCCTGGATTTCCCAGAACCTTACCTAGAGTCCGCAGGCAATGAAAAACCTAGCGAGCATCACTGAGATAACCATGAACGACGAATCATCTAACCAGAATTCCACCGAACCCTCTTTTTTAAAAAGATTAGTTCGAACATTTTCCGCCAATCCGACCAGCAGCGATGAAGTTGCTGATATGCTGCGAAGTGCAGAAAATGAATCAATTATTGATGCAGGCGCACTGCAAATTATGGAAGGTGCTTTAAAAGTATCCGACTTGCAGGCTCGGGAGATTATGATCCCACGATCGCAGATGAAATTCATTGAAGCAGACTTATCGTTAGAGGAAATTCTTAATACCGTTATCCAATCACAGCATTCTCGTTTTCCTGTGGTTGGAGAATCTTCAGATGATATTCAAGGTATTCTGTTGGCTAAAGAATTACTCCCCTTAGTACTATCAGGCAAAGACTCTTTTGATCTAAAGAGTCTACTGCGTCCAGCCAATATCATTCCAGAAAGTAAGCGAATTAACATCCTGTTACAAGAATTTCGAGAACAACGCTACCATATGGCAATAGTGGTAGATGAATATGGTGGGGTATCTGGACTCCTGACCATTGAAGATGTTTTGGAGGAAATAGTCGGTGAAATTGAAGATGAGACCGATGAGCATGAACCAGAGCAAATTCGTAAACTAGGAGACAACCTATATTCAGTTGACGCTATCACTGAAATAGCCGACTTTAACGAATATTTTGATGTCGGTTTACCAGATGACGACTTTGACACCGTTGGCGGAATTGTTGTGCACGCACTAGGCCGATTACCAAAAGTGGCTGAAAAGACCAGTATCGGAAATTTTGATTTCACGGTGCTCGCAGCAGACAAGCGAAAGGTAACCTTGCTACAAGTCTCTAAAACAATCTAATGAGAGGCATCGAAAAACTTCAACATTTTGGCGGCCTGCTCTTTGCTGGAGCCATTTTCCCCCTTGGCCTAGCACCATTTAATTTTTGGCCCGCAGTACCCCTTAGCATTGCGCTGCTGTTCCGCACCCTACAACATAAGACGGTTAAGCAAACGCTTTTAAATACTATCGCCTATGCTTTCGGTTTGTTTTTTGCCGGTGCCAGTTGGCTCTATGTCAGCATTCACGAGTATGGGTTTATTGCCGCACCCCTCGCCCTATTAGCGACAGTATTATTTTGTCTCTTTTTAGCCTTTATTTTTGCTATGCCCTTCGCTTTAAGTGCGTTTATTCCTCAAACGCCTATTAGCTGGATACTCGCTCTCCCCTCTATATGGGTGCTTAGTGAGTGGGTAAGAACCTGGTTTTTGACAGGATTTCCGTGGCTATTTGCCGGCTATAGCCACACTGAAACCTGGCTTAGTGGCTGGGCTCCTGTTGGAGGTATTCTATGGCTAAGTTTTCTTAGCGCCTTTTCTGGGATACTTTTAACGTTGATTTTTCAAGGGCATATTAAACTATCTACGGTTCGTCGATCAGCGATAGTTATGTTGTGTATTGTGGTGGCAGGTTATATCTTGCAGCAATATGAATGGACCGAAAAAAGCGGCAAGCCTATATCGGTAGCGCTGATCCAGCCTAACATCCCACAGGGTGAAAAATGGTCTAAAGAGAAACAGACTGCCATACTCACACAATTAAGCGCACAAAGTGAAGTCCACTGGGATAAAGACTTGATTGTCTGGCCGGAAATGGCTGTCCCAACTACGCCAGAACGCATTCCTGTCTTCATGCGGGACCTTCAAAAAAGAGCCTTGAAGACGAATACAAGTTTACTCTCAGGCATAGTGACCTACGACAATGAAACCCATCGTTATTTTAATTCAATGATCGCTCTGGGCCCATCCGTTGGGCAATACAATAAAACACGGCTGGTGCCTTTTGGCGAATATGTACCCTTTGAATCATTACTGCGTGGCCTAATTAAGTTCTTTGATCTACCCATGTCGTCAATTGCAAGGGGGGGGGATAACCAAGAACCTTTTTCGGTACAAGGACACTTGATTTCAGCGGCTATTTGCTACGAAGTGGTCTATCCAGACCTGGTCGCACGTACTAGCATCGATTCATCGGTTATTATGACGGCAAGTAATGATACTTGGTTTGGTAGGTCTATTGGTCCCAAACAGCATATGCAAATGGCTCAAATGAGAGCCCTAGAAAATGCCAAGCCATTAATGCGCGGTACTAATAATGGGATTTCTGCATTAGTTGATCACAAAGGTAAAATCTACCAATTGGCTGAGCAATACAACATCACAGTGTTATCTGGTATTGTGCAACCTAGAGTAGGATCTACTGTATTTTCTAAACTTAGATCGTGGCCAATAGTTTTTATAGCCTTATTTATTTGCATCGCTTTAATTACGACAAGAAACCAACATGGAGAGATCAAGACATGACATCTAATAATGTATTACTCACCCTTTTAATCGGTTTATCTATCTCGCTATCAACTATTGCGTTAGAAGTAGGTGATCAGGCGCCAGATTTCACCCTTGAGGCTACCGATGGCAAAACCTACACCCTAGAGCAATTTCACAACAAACAAGCTATTGTGATCGCGTGGTACCCAAGAGCATTCACATCTGGCTGCACTATTGAGTGCAAGTCTCTTGCGCAGAATGGTCATCTGCTTAAAGTGTTAGATGTAACCTATTTTATGGCGAGCGTAGATCCCTTAGAAAAGAACAAAGAATTTGCCGCCGAAAATGAGGCTGACTTCCCCTTGCTCAGCGATCCCTCTAAAAAAGTCGCCGCGGCCTATGATGTTCTGGCCGTTTACGGTATGCCAAAGCGCCATACCGTCTATATAGGTAAAGATGGCAAAGTTCTGTTTGTTGATCGCAATATTCAGGCCTCAACCTCAGCAGAAGATATGGCCGCTAAACTTAAAGAGCTTGGTATACCTACCCGTCAACCCAGCTAGAGTCCGACACTAGTTGTTTTATAATCCTTGCGATGAATACTCTTCTGGGTATTCATCGTATGTGACTGTTAGAGTGGGCTTCATTCGCCTATAATTCACGCTTAATTCGTAAACCCTATAAGCAGTGAATATTAATGACCTCAGACGTAGTATATAACCCCGCTCAGATAGAACGAGACGCCCAGAAATTCTGGACAGACAACAAGACCTTTGAAGTCACTGAAGATCCTGATAAAGAAAAATTCTATTGCCTAGCTATGTTCCCCTATCCCAGCGGAAAATTACATATGGGACACGTGCGCAACTATACAATCACCGACGTAATTGCACGATATCAACGCATGCAAGGGAAAAATGTGCTTCAACCCATGGGCTGGGATGCATTTGGCTTGCCGGCTGAAAATGCCGCCGTGGAGAATAAAACCGCACCGGCTAAATGGACACATGAAAATATTGCTTACATGAAGGCGCAATTAAAGTCTCTTGGCTTTGGTATCGACTGGTCACGAGAATTGGCTACCTGTGAGCCCGACTATTATCGCTGGGAACAATGGTTTTTCACAAAGCTGTACGATAAAGGGCTTGTTTATAAAAAGACCAGCGCAGTTAACTGGTGCCCTAAAGACGCCACCGTACTAGCCAATGAGCAAGTAATCGATGGTTGCTGTTGGCGCTGTGACACCCCAGTAGAGCGAAAAGAAATTCCCCAATGGTTCATACGTATCACCGACTATGCCGAGCAATTGTTGGACGATTTGGACGATTTAGATCAGTGGCCAGAACAAGTTAAGACAATGCAACGTAACTGGATTGGTAAAAGTCGCGGTATCAACGTTACCTTTGACCTTTCAGAAAGCGTTTCTAGGTATCAAGACTTTGAGGTCTACACCACTCGTCCTGATACTTTGATGGGCGTTACCTATCTAACCTTAGCAACCCAGCATCCAATAGCACTGGAAGTCGCTCTAACGAATTCTTCCTTGGCAGAATTTATAGAGCAGTGCCAAACTCAACAGATATCCGAAGCAGAGATGGCCACAATGGAAAAGCGTGGCATAGATACTGGTATCAAAGCTCTGCATCCATTAACTGGAGAACTTGTTCCAGTGTGGGTGGGGAACTATGTGTTGATGGACTATGGTTCGGGAGCAGTAATGGCTGTGCCCGCTCATGATCTGCGTGACCATGAGTTTGCTAAGAAATATCAACTTCCTATAAAGCAGGTTGTGACGCCAACAAACGAACAATATTGTGACGTTGATGTTGATGCTTTTACTGAAAAGGGGCTGCTCGTTAATTCAGGCCCCTACAACGGACTGGATTTTGCGGCCGCCTTTGATGCCATGGCCGCTGATCTTGAGTCCACTAATCATGGTTCAGTCACCACCAATTATCGCCTGCGTGACTGGGGTGTTAGTCGTCAGCGCTACTGGGGCACGCCTATCCCAATGTACAATTTGGCGGAGGGCGGTGAAATTCCAGTGCCTCTGGATAAATTGCCAGTAATTTTACCCACCGACGTTACGATGGATGGCATCCAATCGCCAATTAAGGCAGACAAAAATTGGCGCATGGCCGACTTGAATGGCAAAGCTGTTGAGCATGAAACAGACACTTTCGACACCTTTATGGAGTCCTCTTGGTATCACGCTCGGTTTACCTGTTCCGACCTAGATAGCGCTATGCTCGATCCAGCGCGGGCCGATTACTGGCTTCCGGTAGATCAATATGTGGGTGGTATAGAACACGCGATTTTACATTTGCTCTATGCTCGGTTTTACCACAAATTATTGCGTGATGAAGGACTAGTGAGTAGCAGCGAACCATTCAAGAGCCTACTATGCCAAGGGATGGTGCTGGCCGAATCGTTTTACACTGAAAGCGCCGGTCGAAAAGTCTGGCTATCCCCCCGCGACGTTAAGGTTGAGCGCGACGCTAAGGGTCGTGCCCTGACTGCCATCGAGATTAAAACTGGCCTGCCAGTCCACAGTGGCGGCATTACTAAGATGTCTAAATCTAAAAATAATGGTATAGACCCCCAGACGACTATAGATAAATATGGTGCTGATACGGTACGGCTGTTCACTATGTTTGCGGCGCCTCCAGAGCAAACTCTAGAATGGAGTGATGAGGGCGTTTCTGGCGCCTACCGTTTCTTGCGCAAACTATGGAAGATGGTTCATGATCACCTAAGCCACAATGTCGCTGACCCCATGAATGTCGACGATCTTAACGAGACACAAAAAGATCTGCGACGTAAGACGCACGAAACCATTGGCAAGGTTAACGATGACTATGGTCGGCGTAATACCTTCAATACGGCGATTGCTGCAGTTATGGAATTGCTAAATGATATTGCTAAGCTAAATGAGTCAGATGCGCAATCTATCGCGGTAAGACATGAAGCTTTGACCTGTGCTATTTTACTTTTATCACCTGTAGCGCCGCATATCTGTCATAGTTTGTGGGCGACTCTGGGCAACTCAGAATCAGTCGCAGATGCTAGCTGGCCGGTCGTTGACGAGTCAGCCTTGGTTCGCACGACTATAACCTTAGTACTCCAAGTGAATGGCAAGGTACGAGGTAAAATTGAAGTGTCTGCCGATATTTCCAAGCAGGGCATTGAAGAAATTGCCCTCCAAGATGCTAATGTTCAACGCTTTATAGAAGGTTTTACCATTCGCAAAATTATTGTTGTACCTGGTAGATTAATTAACATCGTGGCTAACTAAGAGACCCGTGATGAAACAAAAAATATTGCTAATAGCCCTTACTTTCCTAATCACTAGCTGTGGCTGGCAATTACGTGATACTCAGATTGCTCCTTCATCGATAGGAACTATTTACATCTCCTCAAGTAATCCTAGTAGCGCCCTGATCACCGAGTTAAGACGAGCCCTTAACACCTATGGTGTGAAGGTCGCGTCTAATTCTTCAAGCGCAGACTATGCTGTCGTTATTGTCGACTTTAGGCAAAATCATCGCGCCGCAAGCCTTAACGCCAGCGCTCGAGTTGCCGAGTATCAGCTTAACGAAGATGTTGATTTTTATATCACCGACCCTCAAGGTAATCAAATAACACCTTTATCCACAGCCTCTGTGGAACGTGTTTATGAATTTAGCGAGGACGACATCCTAGCTTCAGATAATGAGGAGCAATTTATACGCAACGGAATGCGCGAAGATATAGCGCGTCAAATATTGAATCGATTGCGCGTTTTGCCTCAGTAAATAGAGTGCTGAAGAAACCTAAGAGTAAGCGATGAAAATACGACCAGAGCAGTTCAAAAACCACCTTCATAAAGATCTGTTACCTGCCTATATGATTAGCGGAGATGAACCTTTGCTAGCGCAGGAATCAGCCGACGCCTTGCGTCTTGCAGCCCGGCAGCAAGGGTTCTTGGGAAGGGATGTTTTTTATAGCGATGGTAAATTTGACTGGGACCAACTGCATAATGAAGCTAATGCATTATCGCTGTTTTCTGAAAAGAAAATAATAGAAATTAATATTAGTAATGGCAAACCTGGTGATAAGGGCAGTAAGGCAATCTGTGAACTCTGTACTAACCCAAATCCAGACAATCTATTATTAATAGTCGCTCCTAAGCTTGAACGCGCGGCACAAAACAGCAAGTGGGTTAAAAGCATTGAATCCTTAGGAGCCCATGTCCAAGTGTGGCCTATCACGGGTGAACAATTACCGCGTTGGATTAAGCAGCGCCTCCAAGATTCAGGGATAGACGCAAACCAAGAGGCTGTTCAAATTCTTGCTGAGCGTGTTGAGGGTAATCTCTTAGCCGCCACCCAAGAAATAGAGAAGCTTAAATTGTTGGCGGTAGACGGCAAAGTCGATGCAACAACAATGTCCTCGGTAGTTGCTGATAGTGCAAGATATAACCTGTTTGAGTTTGTCGACAAAATATTAATAGGAGATGCTCAATCTGCCGCGAGATCATTGCGCGGTTTGCAAAATGAAGGGACCGACGCAGTTCCATTGCTGTGGGCTATCACTCGAGAATTACGTATTCTTGTTAAGGCCAGTGAACAGGTAGCTAGAGGCGAGCACAGTGACTGGGCCCTAAAGAATGCTGGCGTTTGGGAAAAACGCTTACCGCTATTTCGTCGCGCACTTAAACGATGCAGTGGCGCCCATCTTAGAATGTTGATGCATCAAGCGGGGGCCATTGATCAAGCTATCAAAGGTATCCGAAAAGCAGATACTTGGGACGAAATGACGACTCTGGTTCTATCTTTTGCAGGCAGCCAAATACTAAAACCAAGCAACGTTAAATTACTAATAGAAAGCTAGAATCAATCCTTTAGCTCAATTATATTTTTAATTTTACTCGTTTCCTAACCAAAAATAGACCACGGCGGTAATAACCAGAATCCCGATTAAGTTGAGCACTAGCCCTTCTCTGACCATTTGTTCGACCGTTATCTTGCCAGTACCAAAAACAATCGCGTTGGGACCAGTAGCCACTGGCAACATGAAAGCACAGCTTGCGGACAGGGCTGCAGGTAACATTAAGAGTGCCGGTTCAAAACCAGCGCCTAATGAAGCCGCCGCGAGGATAGGCATAAGCAAAGCTGTGGTGGCGGTATTGCTGGTTATTTCTGTAAGGAAGGTGACGGCCATTGCAACCACCGCTATCACCACAATAATGGATAAGCGAGTCACACCAGAAAGCGCATCTCCGATTGCTGTACTAATGCCTGTGATCGCAAAGGCTTTTGCAATAGCAATACCGCCAGCAAATAATAACAAGACCCCCCAGTGAATCGTGGAAGCCGACTCCCAATCCAATAATTTACCACCAGAACCATTAGGTATCACAAACATTAGCACAACTGCCGTCAATGCTACCGCAGCATAATTTGCAGACGGTACACCGAACCAAGTAGTCCAACCACCGAATGGCTCGCGCAGAGTGATCCAGGCTAGAGCAGTTAAACCAAATATGATTAGCACCCGAATTTCTTCGTCACGCCAGACGCCAACTTTAGGTATTTTTAGGGGGGTGCCATTTTTTAGATGGCGCGTCATCCACAAACCCGCTACCGGAATCATAATCACTACCACGGGTAACGCCCAAGCCATCCATTGACTAAAGCTCGGCATAGAACCCGTGGTTTCAGCATACACTTTAAGAAAAATGACATTAGGCGGCGAACCTATTGGCGTACCCAATCCTCCAATACTTGCAGAGTAGGCAATGCCCAAAAAAAGCGCTATAGCAAGCTTTTGACTTTCAGCAGAATTTTCTACGCTGTCTATAACCGCATAGGCAACAGGCAATAACATAAGGGTGGTTGCAGTATTTGACACCCACATACTTAGTGCGGCTGAGGCCACCATAAAGCCAAACACTAATCGGCTCTGGTTCTCGCCACCAAATAGGTTCACCAACCCCAAAGCAATCCGTCGATGAGCGCCACTTTTTTCCATCGCTTTTGATAACATGGCGCCGCCCATCAATAAAATAATAAGCGGGTCACCATAAGCTTGGGCAACCTGCTTGCCATCGAGTATACCCAACAGAGGCATGACGCCTAAGGGAATCATAGACGTCGCCGGAATCGGAATCGGCTCAAATATCCACCACAATGCACAAAGAAGCGTCAAACCAGCTGTCAAAGCCCCCTCAATTGCCCACCCATAAGACAGCATTAAAGCCGAGACACAAGCACCTCCCAGAGGTGCAATCCAAAGCATGAATTGCTTAATTTGACTGGTCATTATTCGCCTTCCAACATAAAGTCACCACGTTCATAAGCCGCCACAATATCTGCCGCATCAGCCTGATCTGATTCATCGACCATGATCGACAAGTGCCCCATTACCGCGATCTCGCCCAAACCGCCCTGCAATGAAGCCCCGTGAAGGAAAACCTGCAAGCCAGCTTGTTCGATCAAGTCTCTCAGTAATTGTGCTTCAAAATAATCACTACCGCGATAAACAGAAATCATAATCGTCGGCGTCGCATACTATAAGCAATACCTACCAAAAGAATACCCGAAGTATTCGCCAGTAAATCTAGTGGGTCACCATAACGATAGGCTGTCATGGACTGGGCTATTTCCATGAGCAACCCAAAGAGTACTAAAATGGCGCCAATGCTCCAAATCGAAAACCGATAGCTATAGGCACAGATAGCCAAGAAATATAGACCCCCATAAGCGATAGAGTGGTGTATTTTATCCTCCCAGCTAACGAGAACTAGTTGAGGCACACTGATAGGTAATAGCGACAATAAGATCACTGCCACAATGGCCAACCAAAAAAATAGCTTGAAGTTATTCAGTAGTGACATCTTAGTTCTCTGTTATCCTCTTATTTAAATTAGTATACCTATCCAAAGTACCCACATCACACCATTCTCCGGAATAAAGGGTACCGCTTATCTGATGGGAGAGAATTGCTGGTCGGAATACATTACGCAATGGGAAAATATTGTCCTGCTGATCAATATTCTTAAATAATTCAGGACTTAAAATACTAATGCCACTGTAGGTATGTCGTTTCGGCTCAAAGCCTATTCTATGATGCGCAAGCGAAAAATCACCCATTAGATTGTGCTTGGGATTATTCACCAACACCAAATGGGCCAGGTCATTCAGCTCTAACGAGTTCATTAGCAAAGTTTCGATAGGAAAATCAGTCCAAATGTCGCCACTAACCAACAAAAAAGGATCTGACCCTAAAAAGGGTAGAGCGTTCAAGATACCACCCCCAGTCTCTAAGGGGTACTCTTCACGAGACCAATTAATGGTCACTCCGAATTGACCGCCGTCAGAAAAATAGTCTTCTATTTGGTCAGCTAACCAAGAGATATTAATTACGATTTCGGTTATGCCCGCACTCGCAAGTCTTTCAAGATGATAAGCAAGCAAAGGTTTCCCAGCGATCTTAAGCATAGGTTTTGGAGTTCTATCGGTCAGTGGTCGCAACCGCGCGCCCAATCCGGCGGCCAAAATCATTGCCTTCATAGCGGCCCACCCTGATCCTTATACCAACTTTTTTTTAGCACATACGGCATGATCTTTTGATCAAACCAATCGCCAAATTCACGCGTCTCAGGGTAGCGATTGACTATCTCTCGGCTATAGGCAACCACTAGAGATAAGTCATTCAAATAATCAACTTTGCCATCTCTTAGCGCCAATCGAGAAAATATACCCATCACTTTTATATGTCGTTGCAACCCCATAAGGTCAAACCAACGTAAAAAAACCTGATCGTTAACTTTATTTATCAATCCCAATTGGTCTAACCTTTGCTTATAATTTAGAGCTCTTTCCTGGACTAACGCCATGGGCCAACGCACGTAGCAATCCTTTAAAAGAGAGACTAAGTCATAAGTAATAGGGCCTTCAACAGCATCTTGGAAATCAATCACTCCAATACTATCATCCTCCAAAATCATTAAATTGCGTGAATGGTAATCTCGATGAACAATCACCTTGGGTTGCTCTAGAGCACTACAGGTTAAATCGCTGTACAGTTTTTTAATCATAATCTGTGCCGCAGCATCGATCTCGACTCCAAGCAGTTCTTTTACAAACCATTGTTCAAATAAACCGAGCTCATTAGACAAAACCTCCAAATCATATGGTGCAAAAACCTGGGGGTTAGCGGGTAATTGTTGAATTGTCAGGAGCATGGACTCTGCCTGTTGGTAACGATAATCAACAGACTTATCTGTAAGGACCGTTTGTAATAATGTTTCACCAAAGTCTTCTAGCAATAAAAAGCCACGACTAAAATCAACCGCCATGAGTGAAGGCCGTCTTATGCCTGCAGCTTTAAAGACCAATGAAATATCAACATAAGCTTGGTTCTTTTCTTTACTTGGCGGCGAATTGACAGCGATGAGGCTCGGTTGAGTATTTAATCGATAGTAGCGGCGAAACCCAGCATCACCCATGAGAGGCGAGACATGCAGTGGTTCAATAAGCTTATTGTCAACGGGCAGATAAGCCAAAATCCAGTCTATAAAATCCTGACTAAGATGGCTATTCATCAGCTTCTCTTCCTCCAAACGAGGTTGATTTATCAGCTAAGACCACTGTGTCTATTCTCTCTTGGCAATAAAATTTAATTTTAGCTCATTTAAGTGATTTGATCGCGCTAATAGTCGAATATATCAGGTAAAATGTTAGGGTATTAATATGACTGTTGGACTCTGGCTCTGATGCTAGCAAATCAATACATTTCTACCCGCCTTCATCTGCGTTTTATAATTGCAGTTACCATTAGCCTCGCATGGCCGATTACAGTGCTAGCGACTGAAAATAACGCCGGGCCACACAATCTTGACTGGGTCAAAGCTCAGGCTATGACGGACGAGCAACGGAGTAAACTCGCCGCTAATTGTTGCGGTGCATATATTGAACCTCAGCATGATAGTCAAGATGCTAATTTGAAAATGGAAGATGCACCTCTAAGAATTAAAGCGATCTCCACTGAAGCTCCATCTGATTCAGTGGCGATCTTAGAGGGTGATGTCCAGATATCCCAAGGCAACCGTGAGGTTCGCAGCCGTTATGCTAAAGTTGATAAGTCGACAGGTCAGGTTTCCTTAGAAGGCAATGTGCAATTTCGCGAACCAGGCCTACTACTACTTGGTGATCGAGCGACCGTTGATATGGCTACCCGAAATGTACAGGTCGACAATGTCACCTATGTTATTCATGAGGCTTCAGTCCGCGGCACTGCCAAAAATCTAAATCGAAAAGCTGAAGACATTATCGTTATTAATGATGCGTCCTATTCGTCCTGCGAACCCGGCGATGCCAGCTGGCATCTAGTGGCTAAAGAAATTGAAATTAATCAAAACACTGGTTTCGCCACGGTTAAAAGTGCCCGCATAGAAGTCAAAGATGTTCCGATTTTATACTTACCCTACATGAAATTCCCAATTGATGATCGTCGCTCATCAGGCCTGCTGTTTCCCACGATTGACATAAATCAGAAAAATGGTTTAGATTTTACCCAGCCTATTTATTGGAATATTGCAGAAAATTACGATGCCACGATATCTCCACGCTATATTCAATATCGTGGTTTTGGCCTAGAGACGGACTTTCGTTATCTGAATAACTGGTCAGAAAATAAAGTTGCCGCTGCTTTTTTAGCAAATGACAAGGGTGGAAATGACGCTGAAAAAATTGACCCCCTCACTGGCCTTTATCCGAACGAGGGCGAAGATCGTTATATGTTTAATCTTAACCACCTTGGTGGTAAAGGCCTACCTTGGTCGACCTTTGTAGATTACAACAAGGTCAGCGACATACGATACGTGCGCGATCTTGGCAATATGACGATCGATGAAACTAGCAGAACTCACTTACAACAGCGGGCCCATGCTAACTATAAAACCGATCACTGGAACTACCGTATCGGAAGCCGAGACTACCAAGTGATTACGGAAGGATTAGATGACGAGTATTCTGTGGTGCCTAATATCACTATCAACGGTTACTATCGTTTTACCAATAATATAGTGATTGATCTTGACAACCAATACACCAGATTTAACCACAGCAATCCAAGCATGGTAGAAGGTAGTCGCAGTCGAATTGATTATGGCATTAGCTGGGATCAGCGTTGGAATTGGGGCTACTTCAAACCTAAAGTACAGATGAAGCACCTTGCCTATAATCTAGACAGCCCAGATGATCTTTCTGCCCAGTTAACTAACAGAACCCCCGAGATAACCATTCCGGTATACAGTCTTGATACTAGCGTATTTTTCGAAAGAAACTCAAACTTGATGACTGGGTACACGCAAACTTTTGAACCTCGAGTCTTTTATCTAAAATCGACCTACAGAGATCAATCATCTCTACCTGATTTTGATACAAGAGAGCTCACCCCTTCTTATGAAAAGCTGTTTCGTGATGGCCGCTTTGTCGGCGGCGACAGGATTTCTGATGACAAGCGTTTGACGGTAGGTTTTACCACTCGTTTCATTGACCAAGCAACAGGTCAGGAAAGATTCAGAGCTAGTATCGCTCAGTCTATGTATTATACCGAACGTTTAGTGACTTTGGCGGTAGCTCCCACTGCGAAAGAATTATCTGATATGGGTCGGGACAAATCTCTCATCGCATTAGAGCTAGCAGGACGAATCAATAAAAAATGGCGCTTCAGTGGCGACCTAGTCTATGACGATTTCGATCACCATCTAGAAAAAAGTAGTCTAAGTCTTCGTTATAATGATCGAGAAAGACGATTATTCAACTTCACTTACCGATATACTAGCAGGGAATCTAGGTTATATGATGTTCAAGCCGTCGACCAAGATATAAAGCAGGCTAATGTATCGGCGTTTATTCCCTTGTCGAGTAATTTTAATCTCGTAGGGCGCTGGAGTCATGATTTCACAAATCGTAGGGAACTCGAAGTGTTCGCTGGGTTCGAATACAACAACTGTTGTTGGAGGGCCTCCCTTGTCGCCCGAAGATGGTTAGATAGAGACGATGAGATATTTTTTCCCGAGCAAGATTTAAGAGGCAAAAACGGTCTCTTTTTTCAAATACAATTTAAAGGTCTGGCAGGTAGTAGTGGCCGGGTAGATACAATGTTACGTAATGGTATTTATGGATATGAACAGACAGAGAACTTCTAAGCAAAAACTCAGCGGATTAATCTTAGTCATTAGTATGCTTCTTTTGCCAAGTATGGTTGTCGCGCAAATTAAAGTCTTGGATAAGATAACAGCAATCGTTGATGATGATGTGGTCTTACAGAGTGAGTTAGACCAAAGGATGATAGCGGTACTAAGCCAGATACAAGCCTCTGGCACTAAGGCCCCACCGCAGGATATTCTTAGGCAACAGATACTCGAAAGACTAATCTCTGAGCGCCTGCAACTTACAATGGGATATGATGCGGGAATTCGTATTACTGATGAAGAGCTTAATCAGGCTATAGTTCGCATTGCTTCAAACAACAAACAAACTATGGATGAGTATATTGATCAGCTTGCCCTGCAAGGTAGCAGCGTCTCTATAATTCGAGAAGAGATCCGCAATGAAATGACGATCCTTCGCGTTCAACAAGGTAAGGTAATGCGACGCATCAGGATTAGTGAGCAAGAATTAGATAATTTTTTGAGTTCCGAAGAAGGTCGCTTTGTCACCTCCCCTGATGTCAATATTGGTCAAATTTTACTGTCAATATCAAGCGGATCTAAAAAACAAAGAATCGACGGTATATTAGATCGAGCCCAAGCATTGTTAGATCAAGCTAATAACGGAGAAGATTTTAGATCGCTAGCCATTGCCAACTCAGCAGATCAATCGGCCCTTCAAGGCGGCGACCTTGGCTGGAGGAAAATGGCGCAATTACCCGGAGTATTTATTGATGCTGTTGAACAGCTAGACATTGGTGAGATCTCCAGCCCTATCCGCAGCGATGCGGGTTATCACTTAATTAAACTTTATGAGCGCCGTGGTGGTGGTAAGCAGCTAATAGAACAGCACTTCGCACGACATATTCTAATTAAACCAAATCAAATTCGCGATGAAATCACGACTATTGGTCAACTCAACAATCTGCGTGATCGTGTTATTGCAGGGGAAGACTTCGCTATGCTATCTAAAGAATTCTCAGAAGATCCTGGATCTGCTCTAAATGGAGGTGAATTGGGCTGGTCTACTCCAGGAATGTTTGTGCGTGAGTTTGAACAAACTATGAGTACCATTCCAGTAAATAATGTCAGTGCGCCTTTCTCGTCGCAATTTGGATGGCATATTCTGCAAGTGACTGAACGTCGGCAACAGGACTTTAGCGGTGAGATTCTGAGAAATAGAGCCCAAAACATGCTCCAGCAGAGAAAGTATGAAGAAGAGCTCCAGGTCTGGCTTCAAGAAATACGCGACGAGGCCTTTATCGAAATAAAAGAGCCCTCTCAGTCATGACGTTAAATCTGGCATTGACTCCGGGAGAGCCCTCCGGGGTCGGTCCCGACTTACTCATCCAACTAGCCCAGGAAAAACAGCAACAACAAATTATCGCGTTTGCAGATCCAGATATGTTGGCCGAACGCGCAACTATGCTGGGTCTCCCGCTTAATCTGGTTGAAGTCCAAGACGACTTTGTCTCATCAACACCCAGCGAACTTGCGGTTATTACGGTCAAAGTAGCTATGCCAGTCGAGCCTGGCGTGCTAAATCAAGCCAATGCGCCCTATGTACTTAACTGTTTAGATGCGGCTATAGCTTCGTGCCAAGAAGGTCTTTGTCAGGCGATGGTCACCGGCCCAGTGCAGAAATCAATCATCAATGATGCTGGTATTAAGTTTAGCGGCCATACTGAATATTTAGCTGAAAAAACTAAAAGTGATACGGTGGTTATGATGCTCGCAACTGAAGAATTGCGCGTCGCTTTAGCTACGACTCACGTCCCTCTTCGCGATGTTCCTGATGCTATTTCGGTTGAATTACTAATGCCCATCATCGATGTGTTATATCAAGATCTTCAGAATAAATTCGGCATCAAGCAGCCTACAATACTAGTCAGCGGGCTTAATCCTCATGCAGGAGAAGGTGGTCATCTAGGTCACGAGGAAATTAACGTTATAGCACCGGTGATTAGACACTACCGCGAGGCAGGGAGAAATATAGTAGGACCCCTGCCCGCTGACACACTGTTCACCCAGAAGCACCTTATGAGCGCGGATGCAGTTCTAGTTATGTACCACGACCAAGGTTTACCAGTGCTCAAGTATCAGGGCTTTGGCAGAGCAGCAAATATAACCCTTGGTCTACCTATTATTAGGACGTCGGTGGATCACGGTACGGCACTGGATATAGCCGGTACAGGCTGTGCTGATATTGGTAGTTTACACGCCGCAATAAAGGTCGCCGTGCAAATGGCAAGTGTCAAAATATGAAGAAGGAACACCAAGCTCGTAAACGATTCGGTCAGAATTTTCTTATTGATCAGCAGGTAATAAGTCAAATAATCTCTGCGATTGGCCCGAAAACAGATGACAACCTGATAGAAATTGGGCCTGGCACCGCAGCGCTCACTGAGCACCTAATAAAGAGATGTCCCAGCATGTCTGTTTTGGAACTGGATCGTGATTTAGTAAAGTTTTTAGGGACTAAATTTTCCGATTATCCTGATTTTAAGATTCACAGTGGCGATGCTCTAGATGTAGATTTCACCCAATTTTATGATGGTCGGTACTTGCGTCTCGTAGGGAACTTGCCCTACAACATTTCTACTCCCATTCTTTTTCATTTGTTGCAAGTAGGTCATCTGATTAAAGATATGCATTTTATGTTACAGCGGGAAGTAGTGGATCGTCTAGGCGCGAGTCCTGGCAGTAAGACCTATGGAAGACTATCGGTAATGATTCAATACCACTGCCAAGTAATGCCTATTATCCCTGTTCCTCCTGAATCCTTCAGGCCCGCGCCAAAGGTGCAATCTGCCGTTGTGAGATTAAAACCTCACCGACAGAAACCCTTTATCGCTGATAATGAAACCTTGTTTAGTCAGGTCGTTAATCTGAGTTTTCAGCAACGGCGTAAGACCCTAAGAAATTGCTTAAAATCGTTGTCACATTGTTTGGATGGATTAGAGGGGCGGCTCGATCTGTCAGCCCGCCCAGAGCAGCTGTCTGTAGGTGATTTTGTCACAATCGCAAACCATATCAACCAAACTATGAGTGAGACCTAATGACTACTAGCACCCAGCCTATTATGATCACAGTCATTACTGAGTATCTAACCGAACAATCTCAACCTGAAGAAAATCGCTATGCATTTGCCTACCATATAACGATTAAAAATCAGAGTGTCCGATCAGCAAAAATACTGACGCGACACTGGATTATTGTTGATGCAAATCAAGAGCGTAAGGAAGTGCATGGCGAAGGCATTGTCGGAAAACAACCTATTATTCTAAGTGGTGATAAGTATGAATACACCAGCGCAGTGGTGTTGGACACCCCTGTGGGCACTATGGAAGGGTCATACCAGCTTGTCGATGACGGCGGCGTGACCTTTAACGCGCCGATACAGCCGTTCCTTCTCTCAATCCCCCATGCTGTTCATTAAGTGACTCATTACGCTGTAGGGGACGTTCAGGGCTGTTTTGAGGCGCTGATTAAGCTCCTAGCGAAGATTCAATTTGATCCAGATCACGATTGTCTGATTTCCGTAGGTGATCTCGTTAATCGAGGGCCTCAGTCGCTAGAAACTTTACGCTATTGTAAAAATTTGGGGGATTCCTTTGCCACGGTATTGGGCAATCACGATCTACATCTGCTTGCTATAGCCCATGGAATAAGAAATCCAACCTCAAAGGACACACTCAACCCTATACTTGAGGCCTCAGATAAGAATGAATTGCTGGGCTGGTTGCAACAACAGCCCCTACTGCTAAACGTTAAGGGTTATACCATTGTGCATGCAGGAATACCGCCGCAATGGTCTATTGCAAAGGCAGAGGAGCTTGCTAATGAGGTCAACTGCGCTTTGAACTCTGAGAGTAGCGGCGCTTACTTCAGCTCCATGTACGGTAACTACCCACTACTCTGGTCAGATGACTTAGATGAACCGGCGAGACTGCGGGTCATCACTAACTACCTCACCCGTATGAGATTTTGTACCGCGGACGGTGAGCTTGACCTCGATACAAAAAGTACCATCATCCCGCCTACGGGTCATGAAGCTTGGTTCAACCACTCTGGCCGAAAAACAGGGGGTAATAAAGTTATTTTTGGCCACTGGGCCGCGCTAGAAGGGCGTAATTGTGGGGTCAATCTGTTTCCGTTGGACACTGGCTATGTGTGGGGTGGTCCCATGAGGATAATGAACCTAGATACGGAAGAATATATTCACATAAATCCTTAGCCAAGAGTTTATGGACTTCACGGTAACAGACACAAAAAAGCCGAGCAAGAGCTCGGCTTTAATCGTTTATGTCAAGAGCCTACTCAGCAGCGACTTCTAACACTTCACTAGACGCGTCAGCCATTTCACGACCCACAAGCTCAACATATGCCATAGGCGCCTTATCACCGGTACGATTGCCGCACTTTAATATACGAAGATACCCACCCGGACGCTCCAAAAAACGGGGCCCAAGATTAGAAAACAATTTCCCGACTGTCGCTTTGTCACGAAGGCGATCAAAAGCCAAGCGGCGATTGGCAACACTGTCTTCCTTCGCTAGCGTAATAAACGGCTCAGCGAAACGACGAAGCTCCTTTGCTTTAGGCAAAGTCGTCTTTATAAGCTCGTGCTCAACCAGTGACGCAGTCATGTTGCGAAACATTGCCCTTTTATGAGTACCTGATTTGTTCAGCTTGCGGCCACTATAACGATGACGCATGATTTATTTCCTTAATTCGTTGCTTACTTAGTAATTCTTTCTAAATAAAATAACTTAACCTAGCTCGCGTTCACTCTTAAGACTAGCCGGAGGCCAGTTTTCGAGTCGCATGCCCAAGGACAAACCACGTGAGGCTAAAACATCTTTAATTTCTGTCAGCGATTTCTTGCCTAAATTCGGCGTCTTCAATAACTCTACTTCCGTACGCTGGATTAAATCGCCAATATAGTAAATGCTCTCAGCCTTAAGACAGTTTGCAGATCGCACAGTCAACTCAAGATCATCAACCGGACGGAGGAGAATAGGATCAATCTCTTCTTCCTTCTCTTCAGGCTCCGCAGCTGTTTCTCCCTGCAAATCTACAAACACCGCCATTTGCTGTTGCAAAATAGTAGCGGCCCGGCGAATAGACTCTTCAGGGTCAATCGTGCCATTAGTTTCAAGTTCCAAAACTAACTTATCAAGGTCAGTGCGGTTCTCAACGCGCGCGTTTTCGACGCTATAAGACACTTTAAATATCGGACTAAAAGATGCATCAAGCTGCAGGCGACCTATTGTAAGACCTTCGTCTTCACTAACACGAGCGTCAGACGGCTGATAACCTCGACCTCGCACTATATTTAACTCCATGTTTAGCGCTGTTTTACCTGAGATAGTAGCAATAACATGCTCGGGGTTAATAACCTCTATATGGCTATCACACTCAATGTCTCCAGCAGTTACAACACCTGGGCCTTTTGCCTTCAATGTCACTGTTGTTTCGTCTCGCCCTTCCATTACGACCGCTACACCCTTCAGGTTGAGCAGTATTTCCATAACGTCTTCTTGGATACCCTCAATTGTACCGTATTCATGTTCGACGCCATCAATTTGAACGTCAACAATGGCACATCCAGACATCGAAGATAGCAGGATACGACGAAGCGCATTTCCCAATGTATGACCAAACCCACGCTCTAACGGCTCAAGAACAACCTTAGCATGCGTGGGACTATAAGCAGTTACATCGATATTTCGCGGTGTAAGCATTTCAGTAGCAGAATTTTGCATATTATTACCTGTAAGAGCTGACAGCCATTATTTAGAGTAAAGTTCTACGATCAGATTCTCATTAATTTCTGAAGGCAAGTCGGAACGATCGGGGATTCGAGTAAAAGTGCCTTCCATTTTATTACTGTCTACACTAATCCACTCAACTTCCCCTCTCTGTGCGGCAAGCTGCATAGCAGTTTGCACACGGAGTTGCTTCTTAGACTTCTCACGGAGACCAACGGTATCTCCCTCGCTGACACGGAACGAAGCAATATTCACTTTTTCGCCATTCACTAAGATTGAATTGTGCGCTACCAATTGACGCGACTCAGCGCGAGTAGCACCGAAACCCATTCTGTAAACGACGTTATCAAGACGCGACTCTAACAGGGTCAATAGGTTTTCACCGGTATTACCCTTAGTTCCAGCCGCAGCCTTATAGTAGCCTCTAAATTGCTTTTCCAACACGCCGTAAATACGACGTACCTTTTGCTTTTCACGCAACTGCACGCCGTAATCTGACAAACGCCCACGGCGCTGTCCATGTTGACCTGGTGCACTATCTGCACGACACTTTGATTCTAGGGGGCGTACGCCACTCTTAAGGAACAGATCTGTTCCTTCACGACGCGACAGTTTACAAGTTGGTCCAAGATATCTAGCCATTATTGTTCTCTCTTACACTCGGCGTTTTTTAGGAGGACGGCAGCCATTATGTGGAACTGGCGTCACATCCGTGATGTTAGTAATTTTGTATCCGGCATTATTGAGCGCACGAACTGCTGACTCTCTACCCGGCCCTGGACCCTTTACTTGGACATCAAGGTTCTTCAACCCATAGTCCTTGGCTGCTTCGCCAGCACGTTCTGCAGCTACCTGAGCCGCAAAAGGCGTACTTTTACGCGAACCACGGAACCCAGACCCACCTGAAGTCGCCCATGACAGGGTATTACCCTGACGATCGGTGATGGTCACAATAGTATTATTAAACGACGCATAAATATGCGCCACTCCGTCAATGACGGTCTTCTTTACCTTTTTACGGGCTGGTTTAGCTGCTGCTTTTGCCATTACAAACCGATCCTAATTATCGTTTAATGGGACGCTTGGGACCTTTACGGGTGCGCGCGTTCGTTTTGGTGCGCTGTCCACGCACCGGCAAATTACGTCGATGACGAAGACCGCGATAGCAGCCCAAATCCATCAAACGCTTGATATTCATACTCGTCTCTCTACGCAGATCACCTTCAACGTCGTTTTGCCCTACGGCAGTACGCAGTTGGTCAAGCTGACCATCGTTTAGTGCAGAAATTTTAGTGTCTTCTGCAATGCCCACTTCCGCACAAATCTTACTCGCGGTAGGGCGTCCGATACCAAACACGTACGTCAGTGAGATCACTGCGTGCTTGTTATCAGGAATGTTGACACCGGCAATACGGGCCATTCACATTACTCCACTTATACTAAGGGTTTAATCAGTATCCCGGCCTTGCAACAAGACTGCAAAAAGGCGCGGTAGAATACCGATAGATCAACCAAAAATCAACCAATTATCCTTGACGCTGTTTATGACGCGGTTCAACACTACAAATAATACGAACCACACCCTTACGACGGACAACCTTACAATTTCGACAAATCTTTTTAACCGATGCGCGTACTTTCACAGCATCACCTCTCTATCGACGGCCAACGTTTTTAAGGTTGGCCTTTTTCATCAGCGAATCATATTGCTGCGACATTAGATGTGACTGCACTTGAGCCATAAAATCCATTGTTACAACAACCGCAATTAACAGCGACGTACCACCCAGATAAAACGGTACATTAAAGTACACGTTCAAAAACTGTGGCATTAGACAAATCAAGGTAATGTATACACCACCAATCAATGTCAACCTGGTGGTGACACTATCAATATATTTGGCAGTGTGCTCACCAGGACGAATCCCGGGCAGGTATGCACCACCTTTTTTCAAGTTATCAGCTACTTCTCTTGGGTTGTACATCAACGCCGTGTAAAAGAAACTGAAAAATATAATCAAACTAGAGAACAGCAAAATATAAAGAGGCTGTCCTGGACCTATCAATATCCCGATATCTTGCAACCAAGCTGGCGCATTAACACCCTGACCAAACCACTGACTTATAGAGGCTGGAAATAGCAGCAAGCTACTAGCAAAAATTGCTGGTATCACTCCGGCCATATTAACCTTTAATGGCAAGTGAGATGTTTGCGCATTGTAGGCTTGGCGGCCCTGCCGTTGAGCATAGTTAACTGTCAAACGACGCTGCCCACGCTCTATAAAGACTACAAAATACACCACACCAACAGCAATCAACAATATAACCACCAGCATCAGAGGATTAAGATCACCCTGTCTAGCTGACTCCAAGGCCTGACCAATGGCACCGGGAATTCCCGCTACAATACCGGCAAATATAAGCATTGAAATGCCGTTGCCAATACCGCGCTCAGTGATCTGCTCACCTAACCACATCAAAAACACTGCACCTGCGACCAACGATGAAATAGCAACCGCATAAAACATGGTACTTACTTCATATGCTAGCCCTTGAGAGGCAAATCCAACCGACATCGCTGTACCCTGGATTGTCGCCAATACAACCGTCCCGTATCGAGTATAACGGTTGATCGTTCTACGGCCGCTATCACCTTCTTTCTTAAGCTGCTCAAGCGACGGAACAGTAGCCGATAAAAGCTGCATAATAATCGAAGCCGATATATAAGGCATAACACCCAGTGCCAAAATACTTAATCTCTCCAGCGCTCCACCAGAAAACATATTTGCCAACCCAAGAAATGTACCTTGGTTCTGAACAAATAGGTCAGCTAAGCGATCTGGATCAAACCCTGGTACCGGAATATGTGTACCGATACGGTAGATGATAATAGCCATGAACAAAAAGCGTAGACGAGCCCACAGCTCACCTAATCCTTTTTGATTGCCCACTGGCATACCACCTGGTTTAGCCATTATTATTTACTCTTCTACCTTGCCGCCAGCAGCTTCAATAGCTGCAATGGCACCTTTAGTTGCCCCGACACCTTGCAAAGTGACCGCTTTAGTGACTTCGCCAGAGCAAAAAACTTTAGCTCGAAGAATATTAGTGTTAATCAGGCCCGCCTTACGCAGTCCCTCGATATCGATAATTCCACCTTCCACTAAATCAAGTTCAGACAAACGAATTTCTGCTGTTACTGCCGCCAACCTGGAGGTAAAGCCATATTTAGGCAGACGTTTTTGAAGAGGCATCTGACCACCTTCAAACCCTGGGCGAATACTACCACCAGAGCGCGAAGCCTGACCCTTATGGCCACGACCAGCTGTTTTACCTAAACCACTACCAATACCACGGCCAGCACGTTTAGCTTCTTTTATTCGACCCGGAGCCGGGCTAAGGGTATTCAGACGCATCTTAAGCTTCCTCAACCTGTAACATATAGTTAACTTTATTAATCATTCCGCGCACTGATGGAGTATCTTCAACCTCAACAGTATGCCCTATCCTACGCAGACCCAAACCCATCAAACAAGCTTTATGGTTCTTTAACCTACCGATAGAGCTTTTCGTTTGCGTCACTTTAACTTTTTTCATTTTCGCTTTAGCCATGATCTACATCCAATAACCGACGTGCCTAGTAGGCCGTCACTTAGTTGAGAATTTCTTCCACCGATTTACCGCGCTTTGCTGCAACATCGTCCGGAGAACTCATTGCCTCCAATGCCTTAAACGTTGCTCGCACAACATTGACCGGATTCGTAGAGCCATAGCACTTAGCTAAAACGTTCTGAACACCAGCCAATTCTAATACAGACCGCATCGCTCCACCCGCAATAACGCCTGTACCTTCAGACGCAGGTTGCATATAGATCTTAGACGCTGCATGTATACCTTTAGTAGGATATTGGATCGTAGTTCCATCTAAAGAAACCTCGATCATATTGCGTCGTGCAGCTTCCATGGCCTTCTGAATGGCCATCGGAACTTCACGCGCCTTACCGCGACCAAAGCCTACCTTACCATTGCCGTCACCAACAACAGTGAGTGCAGTGAAAGCAAATATCCGCCCACCCTTAACCGTCTTCGCAACACGATTAACCTGGACTAACTTCTCCATCATGCCTTCAGCAGCGGCATCTTTTTGATCTGTACGAGCCATATCTTATACCTATTAAAATTCGAGGCCGGCTTCACGCGCGGCGTCTGCCAGTGCTTTAACACGGCCATGATATTTAAACCCACTACGGTCAAATGCTACTGAGGTAACACCCGCGGCCACCCCACGTTCAGCAACTAACTTGCCAACCGCTGAGGCAGCGTCAATATTACCAGTACTGCCTGCACGTAACTCTTTCTCAAGCGTTGAAGCAGTTGCAAGAACCCTATCCCCTTCAGCCGCAATGATCTGCGCATAGATATGGCGTGGAGTACGGTTGATACACAACCGAGTTACGCCCTGCTCACGGATTTTCATCCGTACTCGCTTAGCTCTGCGCTGACGTGAAACTTTTTTATCGCTCATCGTTTTACCCTGTTACTTCTTTTTGGCTTCTTTACGTCTTACATACTCTCCAGAAATCCTAACACCCTTGCCCTTATATGGCTCAGGTGGGCGGAAAGCACGAATCTCAGCTGCTGCCTGCCCTAATTTCTGCTTGTCTGAAGACTTCAATAGCACTTCGGTCTGGCTTGGTGTCTCTGCAGTTACGCCATCAGGTAACTCATAAACAACTGGATGTGAAAAACCAAGTGTCAAATTAATTTTCGAGCCCTGTACCTGCGCCCTATAACCAACGCCAACTAGGTCCAGTTTCTTCTCGAATCCCTGTGTAACACCAGTGACCATATTGTTCACTAATGAACGGGTGGTACCGGACATTGCGCGAGCAAATGTGTCGCTAGACCGCGCCGCAAAGGTAAGCACATTATCTACCTGCTTAACCTCGACCTGCTCGTTGATCGCCATGGCTAGGGTACCCTTGGCACCTTTAACCGATATATCTGCCCCGCCGAAGGTAACTTCTACACCTTTGGGTAGTTCAACTGGATTATTCGCAACTCTAGACATTATTATTTCCTATCAGAATACTGTACAGAGCACTTCACCACCGATACCGGCTGCTCTGGCGGCGCGATCAGTCATCACGCCTTTACTAGTGGAAACGATAGCAACACCAAGACCACTCCGTACTTTTGGCAAGTCACCAGTGCCAACGTACAGACGGAGACTGGGCTTGCTGATACGAGTAATCTCTTCGATCACTGGCTTGCCTTCAAAATATTTTAGCTCTACCGTTAAAGTCGGTTTCACTTCTTCTGTGACGCTAAAGCCACCAATATAACCTTCGTCTTGCAACACCTTGGCCAATGACGCCTTAAGCTTTGAAGCCGGCATAGTAACCTCGGGCTTACTGCGATGGTGCGCATTGCGAATGCGGGTCAACATGTCTGAAATTGGATCTTGCATACTCATAGTGTTTGGCTCCTTAACTTACCAACTGGCTTTAACCAACCCCGGAACTTCACCACGCATTGCTGCTTCGCGTAGCTTGTTTCGGCACAGGCCAAACTTACTGTAAACCCCATGTGGGCGTCCCGTGATCTGACAGCGGTTACGCTGACGCACTGGGCTCGCATCACGCGGCAATTTTTGTAGCTTCTGTTGCGCTTCCCATCGCTCTTCGTCACTAGCTGTAACACTACTTATTACTGCTTTCAACTCAGCGCGCTTTACAGCGAACTTTGCAACTGTTTTAGTGCGCTTATGCTCGCGCTGAACCATAGATGTCTTAGCCATTTATCTAACCCTCAACTTTTCAACGGGAAGTTAAAGGCACGTAATAGAGCGCGGCCTTCATCGTCGTTGCGTGCTGTAGTGGTAATCGTAATGTCCAGACCACGCAACTTATCAATTTTCTCATAATCAATCTCCGGAAAGATGATCTGCTCAGTAACCCCCATGGAGAAATTTCCTCTTCCATCAAACTGCTTGGGGTTGATGCCGCGGAAATCTCGTATGCGGGGAATCGCAATTCCAACGAGACGCTCCAAAAACTCGTACATGCGATCAGCACGTAACGTCACCTTGGTGCCAATTGGCCATCCTTGACGGACCTTAAACCCGGCAATAGATTTGCGCGCATTGTTAATGACAGGCTTCTGCGCTGAAATCAACGTTAAATCAGCAACCGCATTTTCCAGTGATTTTTTGTCACCAATCGCCTCACCGACACCCATGTTAAGGGTAATCTTGGTAATGCGCGGAACTTCCATCACATTAGCCAGCCCTAGTTCTTTCTGGAGCTTTGCAGCCAACTCATTTTTATAAACTTCTCTTAACCTTGCCATTAGGGTTACCTGTTAACTTAAGCGTCTACGGCTTCGCCGCTAGACTTAAAGACACGAATTTTTGTGTTATCTTCCTGGATCTTAAAACCAACTCGATCCGCCTTATTTGTCGCGCCATTAAAGATCGCTACATTAGAAGCCTGTATAGGGGCCTCTTTCTCAATGATGCCACCGGGAATACCGGCATTTGGGTTCGGTTTCTGATGCTTTTTAATCATCTGAACACCAGATACCACCATACGACCATTGTCCAAAACCTTGAGGACCTTGCCCCGCTTACCTTTATCTTTTCCAGCGATAATAACGACTTCGTCATCTCGCTTAATTTTAAGCATTACCATTTCTAAATCCTCGCTTACAGCACTTCGGGTGCTAGAGAGATAATTCGCATAAAACGCTCATTGCGTAGCTCGCGAGTTACCGGCCCAAAAATACGGGTGCCAATCGGCGCCAAATTAGCATTCAGCAACACAGCAGCATTGTCGTCAAACTTAATCAGACTACCATCCTGGCGTCGCAAACCTTTTCTAGTACGAACTACAACCGCACTCATTACCTGACCTTTCTTAACTTTGCCTCGCGGTATAGCCTCTTTGACGGTAACCTTAATAATATCACCAACGCGAGCATACCGACGGTGTGAGCCGCCCAACACTTTAATGCACATAACCCGGCGTGCGCCGCTGTTGTCTGCTACATCAAGATAACTTTCTGTTTGAATCATTTTCTTACCCCGAACCTATGGTTACAGCGTTACTCTGCAGCAGCACGCTCGTCAATATTAACCAATTTCCACGCCTTATCTTTCGATACTGGGCGGCACTCTGCGATAGTTACTAAATCGCCTGTATGCGCATCATTTGTTTCATCATGCGCCTTAATCTTTGTCGACTTGGTCAAGATCTTACCGTAAACAGGGTGCTTTACCCGTCGCTCAACCAACACTGTGATCGTTTTGTTCATTTTGTCACTGACGATTCGTCCAGTCAGTGTACGAGAACTTGTTCGTAGTTCAGACATTGTTATTCCCCTGCCTTCTGTGTCAACACGGTTTTGATACGCGCGATATTTCGTCGCGTGGACTTCACCAGATGACTTTCATTAAGCTGTCCAGTAGATAGCTGCATGCGCAACTTAAACTGTTGCTTAAGCTCATCTCCCAGCGCTGCCTGCAGTTCCTCAACAGACTTATCACGTAATTCATTTGCTTTCATTGTTACATCACCGTCCGTCTAACGAAGGTAGTTGCGATTGGGAGCTTAGCGGCACCAAGCGCAAACGCCTCACGAGCCAACTCTTCACTAACACCTTCCATCTCATATAAGACCTTGCCGGGCTGGATCAATGCTACCCAATACTCGACATTACCCTTACCTTTACCCATTCGCACTTCAAGGGGCTTTTTGGTTATCGGCTTATCTGGAAAAACTCTAATCCAGATCTTTCCGCCACGCTTAATGTGCCGAGTCATGGCTCGACGAGCCGCTTCAATCTGACGAGCGGTCAAACGACCACGGCCTGAAGCCTTCAAGCCAAACTCACCAAAGCTGACTTTGCTGCCGCGCTGTGCCAGACCACGGTTACGGCCCTTGTGCATTTTGCGGAATTTTGTACGTTTTGGTTGCAGCATCTCGCTTTACCCTTTATCGCTTAATTCTTATTTCGTTTTTCTTTAACAGGAGCCTTAACAGCCTCCTCGCCACCGAGAACTTCACCCTTGAAGATCCAGACCTTGACACCGATAATACCGTAAGTGGTATTAGCCTCTGCTGGTGAATAGTCGATGTCTGCGCGCAATGTATGCAAAGGAACACGACCTTCTCTATACCACTCAGACCTCGCGATTTCCGCTCCGCCTAGGCGACCACCAACTTGAATCTTTACGCCTAACGCGCCACCGCGCATAGCATTCTGAACCGCTCGCTTCATAGCTCGACGAAACATTACACGACGCTCTAGCTGCTGGGCGACATTCTGCGCCACCAACGAGGCATCTAAATCTGGTTTACGGATCTCTTCAATATTAATTGTAACCGTGCAACCCATCTGCTTGGCGATATCATTGCGCAACCGCTCAACATCTTCGCCCTTTTTACCAATCACAATACCTGGGCGCGCCGTATGGATAGTGACACGAGCACTGTCCGAAGGACGCTCTATATCAATACGACTTACCGAAGCATGTGCGAGCTTCTTCCGAATATAGCCTCTTACAGCCAAATCTTGGTTGAGCTTCTCGGCATAGTCTTTGTTACCGGCATACCAGGTAGAGCTATGCTTTTTAACTATTCCTAGCCGGATACCGGTTGGATGTACTTTTTGACCCATTACATGGTCTCCCGAACCTAATTCTACTTTTCAGCGACTTTTACAGTGATGTGACAGCTGCGTTTTAATATTCTATCTGAACGACCCTTGGCACGCGGCTTAATGCGCTTCATAGTCATCCCCTCATCAACAAAGATCGTTGACACTTTTAACTCATCGACGTCCGCGCCATCGTTATGCTCTGCATTAGCAATAGCTGACTCCAGCACCTTTTTAATGATGTCTGCGCCTTTCTTCGTGCTGAACTGCAATATTTCCAAAGCAGACTCAACCGACTTTCCTCGAACCTGGTCAGCCACTAGTCGTGCCTTTTGGGCCGACATTTTAGCGCCTTTTAATTTTGCTACTACTTCCACAATAAACTACCTCTTTCAATCAACACCAAGCTTAACCCTTGGTCTTTTTGTCCGCTACGTGGCCACGATAGGTACGCGTAGGAGAAAATTCACCCAACTTATGACCAACCATCTCTTCGTTGATCGTTACCGGAATATGCTGACGTCCATTATGGATAGCAATAGTAAGACCAACCATGTCTGGTAATATCATCGACCTGCGCGACCAAGTTTTAATTGGCCTGCGTTCGTTGTTCGCTACAGCCGACTCAACCTTTTTTGCAAGGTGCTGGTCGATGAATGGTCCTTTCTTTAGAGAGCGTGGCACGTTTGCTATCCTCTTTTATTCTATTTTATCGGCGCTTAGTTGCGACGACGTATAATGTATTTATCAGTACGCTTGTTCTTGCGAGTCTTATAACCCTTAGTCGGCATACCCCAAGGCGACACTGGATGGCGACCTCCAGAAGTTTTACCCTCACCACCACCATGCGGGTGATCGACGGGGTTCATGGCAACACCACGAACGGTAGGTCGAATACCACGCCAGCGCGATGCACCGGCCTTACCTAAGGAGCGAAGACTATGCTCGCTATTGCAAACCTCTCCAAGAGTCGCACGGCAATCGATCGGTATGCGACGCATCTCGCCACTACGCAATCGTACTGTTGCATAAGCCCCTTCTCGCGCCACAAGCTGAACTGAAGCAGCGGCACTACGAGCAATCTGAGCTCCCTTACCAACTTTCATCTCAACACAATGCACAACCGACCCCACGGGGATTTTACGCAAAGGAAGACTATTACCAATCTTAATAGGCGAATCCTCACCAGACACTAACGTGTCTCCTGCAGAAACACCCTTTGGTGCAATAATATATCTGCGCTCACCATCTGCATAACACAACAAAGCAATGTGCGCCGTGCGATTGGGATCATACTCTAACCGCTCAACCTTGGCCGGAATACCATCCTTGTTTCGCTTAAAGTCTATAATTCTATAATGCTGCTTGTGACCACCACCAATATGCCGGACAGTGATTCTACCGCTACTGTTCCTACCGCCAGAACGCTTTTTAGGCGCTAGCAACGGCCCATAAGGAGCGCCTTTATGCAGATCAGGATTAACAACGCTGACCACAAAACGGCGACCTGGAGAGGTTGGTTTTCTTTTAATAACTGCCATAACTAACCCCTTACTCCGCTACTGAAAAGTCAATGTCTTGACCTTCCGCAAGACGAACATAGGCCTTCTTCCAATCGCTTCGACGACCTAATCCAGTCTTCGTGCGACGAGTCTTGCCCTTCATATTAACCACTCGAACACCATCAACCTTCACCTCGAATAACTGCTCAACAGCCTTACGAACCTCTAGTTTGGTAGCGTCGGTCGCCACTTTAAATACTACCTGGGTTGCCGTTCCTGCTGACATCGCTGATTTCTCAGTAATGTGCGGTCCTAGCAACACTTTGAAGAGTCTCTCTTGGTTCATGCTAGATTCTCCTCAATTTTCTTGAGCGCCGCGACAGTCACCAAAACCTTACTAGAGTTAATGAGGCTAACGGGATCAATCGCATCCGCATCACGAACGTCAACTTTGTGTAAGTTACGCGATGAAAGATACAGGTTTTCGCTTACATCATCTGTAACAATGAGAGCTTCTTGCAAACCGTACTCGGCGAGCTTAGCGATCAAACCCTTTGTTTTTGGAGCATCAAGGCTAAAGTCCTTAACAATGACCAAGCGCTCTTGACGAGCTAACTCTGACACTATCGAACGCATCGCTGAACGATACATTTTACGGTTTAATTTTTGGCTATGATCTTGAGGCTGCGCAGCAAATGTAACGCCACCACCGCGCCAGATTGGCCCGCGGATAGTACCGGCACGCGCACGACCAGTTCCTTTCTGAGCGAACGGCTTACGGCCACCACCAGAAACAGCTGACCGGTTCTTCTGAGCGCGAGTACCCTGACGAGCTCCCGCCAAAAACGCGACCACAGCCTGATGTACAAGATCTTGATTAAATTCTATTCCAAAAGCAGCTTCAGAAACCTCGACGGTTCCTTTATTACCCTTGGGTGTGGCAATCGCTAATTCCATGGACACTCCCCTTAAGCCTTAACTGCTGGACGAACAATAATGTTGCCGCCAGGTGCACCAGGAACAGCACCCTTAATCAATAATAGGTTACGCTCAACATCGACGCGTACAACCTCTAAATTTTGTGTGGTTACCTGCTCTGCACCCATATGGCCGCTCATTTTCTTGCCCTTAAATACACGGCCTGGCGTTTGGTTTTGACCAATCGAACCATTTGAACGGTGAGAAATTGAATTACCGTGTGTAGCATCCTGCATGGTGAAGTTCCAGCGCTTAATGCCGCCCTGAAAACCTTTGCCTTTAGAAGTACCAGTAACATCAACTTTCTGACCTTCCTGAAATCTCTCTACCGTAACCGAACCGCCGACTTCGAAAGCCTCGTCCGAACCCTCAGATCGAAATTCCCACTGTCCACGTCCAGCTTCAACACCCGCTTTAGCAAAGTGCCCTGCTTTAGATTTTGATACTCTGGAAGCTTTTCGAGACCCTGTAGTGACCTGAATAGCTGAATAGCCATCGATCTCCAAGGATTTAATTTGGGTAATATGATTAGGCGAAGCCTCTACCACTGTTACAGGGATAGAAACACCGTCTTCGGTAAATACACGAGTCATGCCGCATTTGCGGCCGACAATACCTATTCTCATTTTATAACCTCTTCAGTGTACGGGGCTCTTACCCGCTACGGCCGCCTATTTCATGACGTTACACTTTGGTATACGCTTAGCAGTTATCTGCTAAACCACTTCAAACAAAATCAGCTCAAGCTGATTTGTACTTCCACGCCAGCTGCAAGATTTAACTTCATCAAAGCATCAACGGTCTTCTCTGTTGGCTCAACAATGTCAATTAACCGCTTGTGCGTTCTAATTTCATACTGATCCCGCGCATCCTTATTGACGTGAGGAGAAACCAAAATCGTGAATCGCTCCTTACGTGTCGGCAACGGTATCGGGCCACGAATTTGCGCACCTGTGCGTCTCGCAGTCTCAACAATTTCCTGAGTTGAGCTATCGATCAACTTATGATCGAAGGCTTTGAGACGAATCCTAATACTCTGGTTTTGCATATCAGCGAAACTCCGCTATCTTTTTGTATTTTGGGGCCCAGCTATCTACTATGCTGATACTAGCCCCGAAAAAGGAGCGCGAATTTTAGAGCCGCACTCGGGAACTGTCAAGTAAATAAACAGGTGTAGCCTGTTTTTTTTCTTTGTTTAACAAAAGTATCCATTGCAATCATTAAAAATAGGAAAAGGGACCAGACGAACCCCTTTTCCCTTAGTTCAATATTATTCTATAATCTTGGCAACAACACCTGCACCAACTGTACGACCACCTTCACGAATAGCAAAACGAAGTCCGTCTTCCATCGCAATCGGGTGAATCAACTCAACAGTCATCTGCACGTTATCACCAGGCATTACCATCTCAGTGCCTTCTGGCAACTCACAAGCGCCTGTCACATCCGTTGTACGGAAGTAAAACTGCGGACGGTAGCCCTTAAAGAATGGTGTGTGACGTCCACCTTCGTCTTTAGACAGAACATAAATCTCTGACTGAAACTTAGTGTGTGGCTTAACAGAACCCGGCTTAGCCAATACCTGACCACGCTGAACTTCTTCACGCTTAGTGCCACGCAATAAAATACCGCAGTTCTCACCAGCACGACCCTCATCAAGGAACTTACGGAACATCTCAACACCCGTACAAGTCGTCTTAGCTGTGTCAGCAATACCAATTACCTCAAGCTCCTCACCAACCTTAATAACACCACGCTCAATACGGCCAGTCACTACAGTACCGCGACCCGCAATAGAGAACACATCTTCAATAGGCATCAAGAACGGCTGGTCAACAGCACGTACAGGTAAAGGAATGTAACTATCCAGAGCTTCTACTAACTTTTTAACGGCAGTAGTACCCAGCTCATTGTCATCCTTACCTTCTAACGCCATCAGCGCAGAACCAACAATAATCGGCGTATCATCACCAGGGAATTCATAAAGATCAAGCAGCTCACGCAACTCCATCTCAACCAACTCCAGCATCTCTAAATATTCTTCTGAACCAAAACCGCCACAATCTTCTGCAAGAAGGTCAGCCTTGTTCAAAAATACAACCACATAAGGCACTCCGACCTGACGAGAGAGCAAAATGTGCTCGCGCGTCTGAGGCATTGGGCCGTCAGTCGCACCACACACCAAAATAGCACCGTCCATCTGGGCAGCACCGGTAATCATGTTCTTCACATAATCCGCGTGACCTGGGCAGTCTACGTGCGCATAGTGACGATCCATTGAATCATATTCAACGTGAGCCGTTGAAATAGTAATACCACGCTCTCGCTCTTCAGGCGCATTATCAATCTGATCAAAAGCCTTCATCTCTCCACCGTAGACTTCCGCACATACGCGAGTCATCGCCGCTGTCAATGTCGTCTTACCGTGATCAACGTGACCAATTGTGCCGACGTTTACGTGCGGCTTATTTCTTTCAAACTTTTCTTTAGCCATCTCAGTGTCTCCCCAGCAGGCATTTTGCTCATTAATTCAAAAAAATTGTAAGCGTAAGGTTATATGCATTCGCACCTACATTACGCAAGGGGCGTCATCTTATACACCAGATCTTGAGAGTCAACTTTCTTTAGCGACAAAAGTGGTTTTTTTGCGATTTAGGCCTTTTCAATGGCCTCGCAGGCATTTTATTGAACTGGGGGCATGCGAAACGCAAAAAATTGCGTTAAATGTGTGATATATGTTTATTTTCCTCTGTAATGGCGACGATATCCTGTATACTCGCGCGCGCTTTCATACCTATAAAACCAGAATTTAAACATCGAGTAGAGCCATGACTGAATTATCTCATTACAGAAATATTGGAATTTTTGCCCACGTTGACGCGGGTAAAACCACCACCACTGAACGAATTTTAAAGCTCACCGGAAAAATCCATAAAACCGGTGAAGTGCATGATGGAGCAGCCACCACAGACTTTATGACGCAAGAGCAGGAGCGTGGCATTACTATCCAATCTGCCGCAACGACCTGCTTCTGGCGTGATCATCGATTTAACATCATCGACACACCTGGGCACGTAGACTTTACAGTAGAAGTCTACCGTTCACTTAAAGTGCTTGATGGTGGTGTAGGGGTATTTTGTGGATCTGGTGGCGTTGAACCCCAGTCCGAGACCAACTGGCGCTACGCGAATGAATCCGAAGTTGCACGAGTGATCTTTGTAAATAAGTTAGACCGTATGGGTGCTGACTTTTTGCGAGTTGTTAAGCAAGTTAAGGATGTTCTTGGCGCTAACCCATTGGTTATGTGCCTACCCATCGGAGTTGAGGAAAACTTTGTTGGCTTAGTTGATTTATTAGAACGCAAAGCATATGTCTGGGATGAGTCTGGCCTACCTGAGAACTACGAGGTAGTTGAAATTCCTGCGGACATGACTGATAAGGTAGAAGAGTATCGCGAGCAAATGATCGAAACTGCGCTTGAGCAAGACGATGATTTATTGATGGCTTACATGGAAGGTGAAGAGCCCTCTATAGAAGATGTCAAACGATGTATCCGCAAAGGCACTATCGCTTTGGAATTTTTCCCTACTTACTGTGGCTCAGCCTTTAAAAATAAGGGTGTCCAAATGGTATTGGATGCAGTTGTTGACTACCTGCCATGCCCAACAGATGTTAAACCTCAGCCGCTAACCGACGAAGATGGTAAAGAGAACGGCGAATTTGCCACTGTCTCTACTGACGCAAGCCTCAAGGCACTAGCATTCAAAATTATGGATGACCGCTTCGGCGCTCTTACGTTTGTGCGCATATACTCTGGCGTGTTAGAGAAAGGAACTACTATTCTTAACTCATACACCGGCAAGACAGAACGTATTGGCCGAATGGTTGAAATGCATGCTGATGACCGCAACGAGATCGATCGAGCTCAAGCGGGTGACATCATTGCTATTGTAGGAATGAAGAATGTGCAGACGGGTCATACACTTTGCGATCCTAAGCATCCAGTCACCTTAGAGCCTATGATATTCCCCGAGCCAGTAATCTCTATCGCTGTAAAGCCTAAGGATAAAGGCGGTTCTGAGAAAATGGGTATTGCTATTGGTAAAATGATTGCTGAAGATCCTTCGTTTCGCGTTGAGACTGACGAAGATTCTGGTGAAACCATCCTGAAAGGCATGGGAGAGCTACACCTAGATATCAAGGTCGATATTCTTAACCGCACCTATGGTGTGGATTTGATTGTTGGCCAACCACAGGTTGCCTACCGCGAAACCATCACTACTGCCCTCGAAGATAGCTACACGCACAAGAAGCAGTCTGGCGGTTCTGGTCAGTTCGGCAAGATTGATTACCGCATTAAACCTGGCGAACCAGGTACAGGCTTTATATTCAGCTCAAAGGTTGTTGGCGGCAATGTCCCCAAGGAATTTTTCCCAGCAATTGAGAAAGGCTTTAAGGGAATGATGGATCAAGGTCCATTGGCTGGCTATCCTGTTCTCGATGTTGAAGTTGAACTTTATGATGGTGGTTTCCACGCCGTTGACTCCTCAGCGGTTGCATTTGAAATTGCTGCTAAAGGCGCTTTCCGTCAATCAATGCCAAAAGCAGGCCCACAGATCATTGAGCCGATTATGAAGGTAGATGTTTATACGCCTGAAGATCATGTTGGTGATGTTATTGGTGACTTAAACCGTCGTCGTGGCATGATCAAGGATCAGGAGCCTGGGGTGACGGGCGTGCGGATTAAAGCAGACGTTCCGCTGTCGGAGATGTTTGGTTATATTGGCCACCTGCGCACTATGACCTCTGGTCGAGGCCAGTTCTCTATGGAATTTGCTCACTACCTACCTTGCCCGCAAAATATTGCTACAGAAGTTATAGCAGAGGCAAAAGCGCTTAAGGAAGCCAAGTAAACGGCTTCGTTCCCTCGTAAAAACGAAAACCCCGAGAACGAAAGTCTTCGGGGTTTTTTTATACCCTCAATTAATCGTTAACAGAGGGCACGCTAGCAGAGTACACGTTAAACCATATTTTTAGCCATTACCGCCTCAGTAACACTTTTAGGCGCTTCGGCATACTTATCAAACTCCATCGTAAACGTCGCACGGCCCTGAGTTGCCGAGCGCAGATCTGTTGCATAACCAAACATTTCACCAAGAGGTACTTGAGCATTGATAACCTTACCCGCAGAATTATCTTCCATCCCTAAAATCAACCCTCGCCGACGATTCAAGTCGCCCACTACATCACCCATATTCTCTTCAGGCGTCACCACCTCTACTTTCATAGCCGGCTCAAGTAATACCGCTCCACCAAATTCCGTGAGCTTTTTGGTTGCCAGAGACCCTGCAATTTTAAAGGCCATCTCTGATGAGTCTACATCATGGTAGGAGCCATCATAAAGAGTGGCCTTGACACCCAGTAAGGGGTAACCCGCTAAAATACCATTTTGCATTTGCTCTTCGATCCCTTTAGCGACGGCGGGAATATATTCACGAGGGACAGAACCACCCACAATCTCATTAACGAACTCCAAACCTTCAGCGCCTGGGTCTTCTGCAGGCTCGAATTTTACCCAAATATGGCCATACTGTCCGCGCCCACCAGATTGTCGAACAAACTTGCCTTCTATCTCACAACTATTGCGAATAGTTTCCCGATAGGCGACCTGAGGCTTACCAATATTGGCCTCAACAGAGAACTCACGGCGCATACGCTCGACCAAAATGTCCAAATGTAATTCGCCCATGCCTGAAATAATCGTCTGGCCACTCTCTTCATCAGTTTTAACTCTAAAAGAAGGGTCCTCCTGAGCAAGCTTACCCAGTGCAACTCCCATTTTCTCTTGGTCTACCTTAGTCCTAGGCTCGACAGCAACAGAGATGACAGGCTCAGGGAATTCCATTCGCTCAAGAATAATCTTGTCACTTTCGGCACAAAGAGTATCACCTGTCGTCGTATCTTTAAGTCCAATTGCCGCAGCGATATCCCCTGCCAGCACTTCTTTGATCTCTTCACGACTATTAGAATGCATTTGAACCATTCGGCCAACACGCTCTCGTTTCATTTTCACGGAATTGAAGACCGCAGTCCCACTTTCTAAAGTGCCAGAATAAACTCGCATGAAAGTTAGGGTTCCCACAAAAGGATCGGTGGCGATTTTAAAGGCCAGGGCAGAGAATGGAGCTTTGTCGTCAGCCGCACGTATCCCTCGCTCGCCATTATCCAACTCTCCCTCTATTGCCTTGACCTCCGTGGGTGACGGTAAGTATTCAATGACGGCGTCGAGCATTGCTTGAACACCCTTATTTTTAAACGCTGAGCCTCCCAGGACAGGAACGATTTCATTAGCTAAGGTTCGTATTCTCAAACCTTGCTTGATCTCTGCTTCAGTCAAAGCTTCTCCCTCGAGGTATTTCTCCATCAACTCATCAGTGGCCTCAGCTGCAGCTTCAACAAGGTTTTCATGCATTTTCTGGCATTCTTCGATCATGTGTCCAGGAATATCGACATAGTTAAAGGTCATGCCTTGGTCCGATTCATTCCACAAAATAGCTTTCAGTTTGACGAGATCTACTACGCCTTTAAATTCTTCTTCCGCACCGATAGTTAACTGCAAAGGTACCGGATCGGCACCTAGCCGTTCTTTAAGCTGCCGGACTACCATGAGATAATCAGCGCCAGCGCGGTCCATCTTATTAACGAAAACCATTCGAGGCACTTGGTACTTATTGGCCTGGCGCCAAACAGTTTCAGTTTGAGGCTGAACACCGGAGGACCCGCAAAGAACTATCACAGCGCCATCAAGCACCCTCAATGAGCGCTCTACTTCAATCGTGAAATCTACGTGTCCCGGCGTATCGATGATATTAATACGATGATCTTCGAACTGAGCATCCATACCACGCCAGAAGCAGGTGGTTGCAGCGGACGTAATGGTGATCCCTCGCTCTTGCTCTTGCTCCATCCAGTCCATAGTTGCAGCACCATCATGAACTTCACCAATTTTGTGTGACAGACCAGTATAAAATAACACTCGCTCAGTCGTAGTGGTCTTTCCTGCATCAACGTGAGCGCAAATGCCGATGTTGCGATAGCGATCAATGGGAGTCTTGCGTGCCACAATATTTTTCCTCTAATTAAAAACACAAAAAGGTGGCTATTATAGCCACCTTTTTGAGAACATCTTCTATTACAGCGTTGTTTAGAAGCGGAAGTGCGAAAACGCCTTATTCGCTTCAGCCATGCGATGCACGTCTTCGCGCTTTTTAACAGCGCCGCCCTTGCCTTGAACTGCATCAATCAGTTCGCCAGCTAAACGTTGCGGCATAGACTTCTCACCACGACTACGAGCGTAATCCACAAGCCAACGCATTGCCAATGCCTTACGTCGTGATGGACGCACTTCAACTGGCACCTGATAGGTAGCACCACCAACACGACGAGATTTAACCTCGACTAGGGGAGCTACGTTATCTAAGGCTTCTTCAAATACTTCGACTGGGCTTTTCTTCAAGCGCTCTTCTACGATATCTAACGCACCGTAGACAATTCTCTCAGCGACCGACTTCTTTCCACTAACCATGACATGGTTCATGAATTTAGCGAGAGTGATATTACCAAATTTTGGATCTGGTAATATCTCCCGCTTTGCTGCTACTCTTCTTCTTGGCATCGTTTTGCCCTTCTCTTCAGGTTTTTCTAGGGAGTGGCCCTAGCCTTACTCGATTGTTAACCGATTACTACGCAATTAGGCCTTAGGCCGCTTGGTACCATACTTTGAACGACGTTGAGTACGGCCGTTCACACCCGCTGTATCCAATGTGCCGCGTACCGTATGGTAACGAACACCTGGAAGATCCTTTACACGACCACCACGAATTAACACAACACTGTGCTCTTGCAAGTTGTGGCCTTCACCACCAATGTATGAAGTTACTTCATAGCCACTGGTTAAGCGAACACGACACACTTTACGAAGTGCAGAGTTTGGCTTCTTCGGAGTTGTTGTATAAACGCGGGTACATACACCGCGGCGCTGAGGACAGGCCTGCAATGCTGGTACGTCACTTTTACTAACTTTGCGCTTTCTCGGCTTACGAACCAACTGGTTGATCGTTGCCATGCAATTTTTCTCCAATTTATAAAAAGGTCTTTTTAATAAAGACCGGTTGTTCCTTGAGTGCAGTCCTATGAGAGCAACTAAACCCAAAAGGGAGCGGCAGTTTAATGACCGCACTGCCGCGAGTCAAGAGGGCATTATCATTGCCTTAATTGTAGCCAGATTACCCTGCTCGACTGACTACCACTATGACCTTAACAACGGCCCAACTTCATCTTACTCTTCCGACATCTCGGCGCTCAAAGCTTCAGTCAATGCTGCTTCAACATCTGCTGCCGTCATAGTCAATTCAACTTCTGCTTGGCGATTTTTCAGCCGCTGCGCATGGTATGACAATCCCGTTCCCGCAGGAATTAGTCGACCGACTACCACATTTTCTTTAAGCCCACGTAATGGATCTGATTTGCCTGTCACAGCAGCCTCAGTCAGAACGCGCGTAGTCTCTTGGAAAGAGGCCGCTGAGATAAAGCTTTCAGTAGCCAATGAGGCCTTGGTGATACCCAGCAACTGTCTTTCAAACTTGGCTGGCTGTAGGCCTTCCTGGCGCAGTCGCTCATTCTCTTCAAGTACACGTCGATATTCAACCTGCTCACCGCGAATTAGCTTAGAGTCACCCATATCAGTTACCTCTACCTTACGTAACATCTGCCGAGTGATAACCTCAATGTGCTTGTCGTTGATTTTCACACCCTGTAGACGGTAGACATCTTGAATTTCATTGACGATGTACTTAGCCAATTCACTAATGCCTTTCAATCGCAAGATATCATGAGGTGTTGGCGGGCCATCTGAAATTACTTCACCTTTTTCAACATGCTCACCCTCAAACACACTTAGAGTTCGCCACTTGGGGATCAATTCTTCGTATTGCAATTTACCATTAGCAAGTGGCTGTCCGTCATCAGGTGTAATAACCAACCGCAGCTTACCTTTGGTTTCCTTACCTAGAGTTACCGTTCCGGTAATCTCGGCTAGAATCGCTGGATCTTTCGGCTTACGCGCTTCAAACAGATCAGCAACACGTGGTAAACCACCCGTAATATCCTTAGTACCACTAGCTTCTTGAGGAATACGAGCAATAATCTGACCGATATCAATAGTGTCACCATCTACGACATTAATACTTGCGTTAGCAGGTAATGGGTAGTGAGCCGGCACAGTTGAATTTGGGAAAATAAGCTCTTTTCCTTTTTTGTCTGTCAGCGAAATCATCGGCTTCAGGTCCTTACCCGCAGCGTTACGATCGTTTGGATCAATAATCGAAATGCTGGTCAGACCAGTCATATCATCAGTTTGCTGCCTTACACTCAAACCCTCTTCCATACCAGAGAAAGCAACCTTACCGGCGACTTCAGTAACAATCGGATGAGTGTGCGGATCCCAAGTAGCAATAACGTCTCCAGCGGCAACTTTAGAGCCATCCTTGATCTTAATCAAAGCCCCATAAGGAAGCTTGTAACGCTCTCGTTCTCGACCATTCTCATCAGCGATAGCCAACTCACCTGAGCGAGACACTGCCACTAAATGCTTGTCTTTGTTTTCAACCGTTTTTAGGTTTAGAAGACGTACGACACCATCTTGTTTGACCTTGACACTGTCGACTGCAGAAGCTCGCGATGCCGCACCACCAATGTGGAACGTACGCATGGTTAGCTGAGTACCCGGCTCTCCAATTGACTGAGCCGCGATAACACCTACTGCTTCACCTTGGTTTACACGATGACCACGCGCTAAATCTCGTCCGTAACACGCCGAACAAATACCATGTCGCACTTCACAGGTGATCGGCGACCGCACAATCACTTCATCGATACTTAGGGCTTCAACATGAAGCACCCATTGCTCGTCAATCATGGTCCCCGCAGGAACAGCAATCTCATCGCTACCAGGCTTATTAACATCTTTAGCTATAACACGACCCAAAATTCGATCGCCAAGTGAGGATATGATATCGCCACCCTCAATAACCGGAGCCATCAGTAAGCCTTCGGTCGTACCGCAGTCAACTTCGGTGACCACAACATCTTGAGACACGTCAACCAAACGTCGGGTCAAATAACCGGAGTTCGCTGTTTTCAGTGCCGTGTCAGCTAGACCTTTGCGAGCACCGTGAGTCGAGATGAAGTACTGCATCACCGTCAAGCCTTCACGGAAATTAGCAGTAATGGGAGTTTCAATAATAGAACCATCAGGTCGCGCCATTAAACCACGCATACCCGCCAGCTGACGAATCTGCGCTGGACTACCACGAGCGCCAGAGTCAGCCATGATGAATACGGAGTTGAAAGAATCTTGCTCCTCCATTTCACCATCACGGTTCTTCACCTGCTCTGTACTAATGCCTTTCATCATCGACTTGGCTACCCTGTCATTAGCTTGAGACCAAATATCGATAACTTTGTTGTACTTTTCACCTTGCGTGACCAAGCCTGATGCGAACTGACTTTCAATTTCACGTACCTGATCTTCAGCACCATTAATAATCGTACTTTTATCGTCAGGGATAACAAAATCGTTGACCCCAATAGATGCGCCAGAACGAGTAGAGAACTTAAATCCGGTATACATTAATTGGTCGGCAAAAATAACGGTATCTTTCAAGCCAACACGTCGGTAACACTCATTCAGAATAAGCGAGATAGCCTTTTTTACCATAGGCTTATTCACCAAACTAAACGGAAGGCCTTGAGGCACTGATTCCCAAAGTAGAATACGGCCTACGGTGGTTTCAACTATTTTCCGCTCTTCGGTACGCTCACCTGTTACTTCGTCAACTAACACCTCGAGAATACGCACCTTTACGCGCGCCTGAAGCTCAACCTTGTCTGAGTCATATGCGCGCGAGGCTTCTTTGCCGTCGGCAAATATCATGCCTTCGCCTAAGGCATTGACCTTATGGCGCGTCATATAATAGAGGCCGAGCACAACGTCTTGGGACGGAACAATAATTGGCTCACCTGATGCAGGTGACAAAATGTTGTTCGTCGACATCATCAAAGCACGCGATTCCATCTGGGCTTCAATGGTCAGCGGAACGTGCACAGCCATCTGGTCACCATCGAAATCAGCATTGAACGCAGCACAAACTAGCGGGTGTAACTGGATCGCCTTACCTTCAATCAATACGGGCTCAAATGCCTGTATACCAAGACGGTGTAATGTAGGTGCCCTGTTCAATAATACTGGGTGCTCACGAATCACATCATCGAGAATATCCCAGACAACAGGCTCTTCACGCTCAACCATTTTCTTAGCAGCTTTAATGGTTGTGGCTAGGCCACGCAACTCTAGCTTGCTAAAAATGAACGGTTTGAACAGTTCCAGAGCCATCCGCTTAGGCAGACCACACTGATGTAACCGCAACGTAGGACCACAGACAATCACCGAACGTCCAGAATAATCGACTCGCTTACCCAGTAGATTTTGACGGAAGCGACCCTGCTTACCTTTTATCATGTCAGCGAGTGACTTCAACGGACGCTTATTAGAGCCTGTAATAGCTCGGCCACGTCGACCATTATCGAGCAATGCATCTACAGATTCTTGCAGCATACGCTTTTCATTGCGCACAATAATATCTGGTGCACTCAACTCAAGAAGACGCTTGAGTCGGTTGTTACGGTTGATCACCCGACGATACAAATCATTTAGATCAGACGTAGCAAATCTACCGCCATCAAGAGGCACTAATGGACGCAAATCCGGTGGCAGTACAGGTAATGCCTGTAGAACCATCCACTCAGGCTTGTTACCAGACCCATGGAACGCTTCAAGTAGCTTCAAGCGTTTAGAAAATTTCTTAATTTTTGTCTCAGACTTAGTATTAGGAATTTCCTCTCGGATATCCGCAATCTCTTCTTCCATGACAATTTCTTTAAGCAAAGCCTGAATCGCTTCAGCACCCATCGTAGCGACAAATTCGTCACCAAACTCTTCCAGCGCTTCGAAATACTCTTCGTCGGTGAGTAACTGCCCTTTTTCAAGGGTTGTTAGACCCGGATCAGTAACCACATAGGATTCAAAGTAGAGTACACGCTCAATTTCACGCAATGTCATATCCAACATTAGACCGATACGCGACGGGAGTGACTTCAAAAACCAGATATGAGCAACCGGACAAGCCAATTCAATATGGCCCATACGCTCACGACGTACCTTGGTAAGTGTCACTTCAACACCACATTTTTCGCATACGATGCCGCGATGCTTCATTCGCTTGTACTTGCCGCACAGACACTCATAATCCTTAACCGGACCAAAAATCTTGGCACAGAAAAGACCTTCGCGCTCTGGCTTGAAAGTACGATAATTAATCGTCTCCGGTTTTTTAACCTCACCAAATGACCACGATCTGATCATTTCTGGCGAAGCGAGACTAATACGAATATTATCAAATTCGATGTTTTGTTCTTTCTGCTTGAGTAGATTGACTAAGTCTTTCAAGGCTTTTCCTCCAGTAACTGGGTTTGCCGAGGCGATTAATCACCTCGACCATCAGTAAGCAAACTATCGCTTATTCGTTTTCTAACTCCATGTTGATTCCAAGAGAACGAACCTCTTTCACCAACACGTTGAATGATTCTGGCATGCCAGGCTCCATTCGATGATCACCATCTACAATGTTTTTATACATTTTAGTTCGACCAGCAACATCGTCCGACTTAACAGTAAGCATTTCTTGCAGGGTATAGGCTGCACCATAAGCCTCCAAAGCCCAAACTTCCATCTCACCGAAGCGCTGACCACCAAACTGAGCTTTACCACCCAACGGTTGCTGCGTGACTAAGCTATAAGAACCCGTTGAGCGTGCATGCATCTTATCGTCAACCAAGTGGTTCAACTTAAGCATATACATGTAGCCAACTGTTACCGGGCGATCAAATTTATCGCCTGTGCGGCCATCATAAAGTGTGCTTTGTCCACTCTCAGGCAAATCAGCTAATGCCAGCATGCTCTTGAGTTCAACCTCATTGGCACCATCAAACACAGGTGTCGCTATAGGCACGCCGGTGCGCAAGTTTGCCGCCAACTCCAGCACTTCTTTATCGCTAAGCTCTTTTAGATCTGTCCCATAAACGGTGTCGCCAACGTTATAGATTTCCTGCAAGAACTTACGAACTTCAGCTGCCTTAGCTTGAGCCTTTATCATGGCATCAATTTTGACGCCTAGGCCCTTAGCCGCCATACCCATGTGGACCTCAAGAACCTGACCCACGTTCATTCGCGATGGAACACCAAGCGGGTTAAGTACAATGTCGACCGGCTCACCATTTTCATCATAAGGCATATCTTCGACCGGCTTAATCACCGATATAACGCCCTTATTACCATGCCGGCCAGCCATCTTGTCGCCAGGCTGTATACGACGCTTAACGGCAAGATAGACTTTTACTGTTTTAAGCACACCAGGCGCTAGATCATCGCCACTTTGCAACTTTCCACGTTTCTCTTCAAAGCGATCGTCAAGCTGAGTTCGTCTCTCGCCAAGCTGGGTTTGAGCCGCAGCAATTTGATCGTTAAGCTCAGCTTTACTCATGCGAATAGCAAACCAATCGTCCGAAGAATATTCGGTCACAGCATCGGCAGTTAGTTCAGCGCCTTTTTTCAACCCTTCAGCCTTAACAACTTTCTCGCCAATGAGAGACGTAAATAATCGCCCTAAGGTCGCATTTTCAACAATACGATACTCGTCGTTGAGATCTTTCCTAAATTGATCAAGCTCCGTCTTTTCAATGTCGAGAGATCGCTGATCTTTTTCAAGACCGTCTCGAGTAAACACCTGAACATTAATGACGGTACCTTTAATACTACTAGGCACGCGCAGTGAGGTGTCCTTTACGTCAGACGCTTTCTCACCAAAGATCGCTCTTAAAAGTTTTTCTTCCGGCGTTAGCTGGGTTTCGCCTTTGGGCGTCACCTTGCCTACTAAAATATCGCCGGCAGCCACTTCGGCGCCAATGTGCACGATACCTGATTCATCGAGCCTTGCGAGCGCAACTTCACCAACATTTGGGATATCTGCTGTTATTTCTTCAGACCCTAATTTCGTATCACGAGCAACACAAGTAAGCTCTTGAATATGAATGGTGGTAAAGCGATCTTCTTTAACGACGCGCTCTGAAATTAAAATCGAATCTTCAAAGTTATATCCATTCCAAGGCATAAACGCTATACGCATATTTTGCCCAAGCGCCAATTCTCCAAGGTCAACAGAAGGACCGTCAGCTAGAACATCGCCGCGAGAAATCTCATCACCTTGTTTCACAATCGGCTTTTGATTGATACAGGTATTTTGGTTAGATCTGGTGTATTTAGTAAGGTTATAGATATCTACACCTGCTTCGCCAGCTTCAACTTCCTTATCACTTACCCGAACAACAACACGGCCAGCATCAACGCTTTCGACAACGCCACCACGCTTAGCTACCTTACATACACCCGAGTCAGTAGCGACAGTACGCTCGATTCCCGTACCAACCAGAGGCGCTTCAGCGCGCAAGGTTGGAACTGCTTGACGCTGCATGTTCGACCCCATTAGTGCGCGGTTAGCATCATCGTGCTCAAGGAAGGGAATCAGTGAGGCTGCAACAGAAACTACTTGCTGCGGTGACACATCCATATAGTCAATATCTTCCGGCGACTTAACAGTAAATTCACTTTGATGCCTTACAGCAACCATATCCTCTACAAAGTTATCTTTCTTGTCCAACTCTGCGGATGCTTGAGCAATAACAAACTGAGATTCATTGATCGCAGAAAGGTACTCAATATCAGAACTAACTTTACCGTTACTCACTTTACGGTAGGGAGTTTCAATAAACCCGTAATGGTTAGTTCTAGCATAAGTAGCCAGCGAATTAATCAAACCAATATTTGGACCTTCGGGCGTTTCAATGGGACAAACGCGACCATAGTGAGTGGGGTGAACATCTCGCACCTCAAATCCAGCTCGCTCGCGCGTCAAGCCACCGGGCCCCAAAGCAGACACTCGACGTTTGTGAGTAACTTCAGATAGGGGATTGTTTTGATCCATAAACTGTGAAAGCTGACTAGAGCCAAAGAACTCTTTCATCGCCGCTGCGACAGGCTTAGCATTGACTAAGTCTTGCGGCATCAGCCCTTCGGACTCGGCAACACCTAGACGCTCTTTAACGGCTCGTTCAACTCGAACCAAGCCAACTCGGAACTGATTTTCAGCCATCTCACCCACCGATCGGATTCGACGGTTTCCAAGGTGGTCTATATCATCCACTGACCCTTTACCATTGCGAATAGCTATCAGCTTAGTCATCACATCAGCAATGTCTGTTGCTTCGCCGAACTGCTCATGCAGTTCTTTCGCTTCATCAGTTTTAAGCATTGAAAAATAACGCTCGTCATACAAAATACCCGCACCTTCCTCGGCTTCCCGATCAAGACGACGGTTAAATTTCATACGACCAACAGAAGACAGGTCATAGCGCTCGAGATTAAAGAAAAGATTATAAAAAAGATTCTCGGCCGACTCTTTAGTCGGTGGCTCACCAGGACGCATCATTCGATAAATTTCGACTAAAGCCTCCAACTGAGTTCGAGACGGATCGATTCTTAATGTATGAGAGATAAATGGACCACAATCAAGATCGTTGGTATACAAAGTCTCAATATCAACAATCCCAGATTCTAAGATCAAAGCCAGATTTTCTTCAGTAATCTCTGTGTTACATTCAAACAATAACTCACCAGTCTTAGGATCAGCAATATCCTTTGCCAACGCCCTACCCAGCAAGTACTCGTGAGTCACCTCAAGAGCTGTGACCTTACCTTTTTCTAGCTCTCGAATATGACGCGCTGTAATACGGCGGCCCTTCTCAACAACGACGCCCCCCTTTTTGTCTTTAATATCAAAAATTGCGATCTCACCACGCAAGCGCTCAGGATCGAGCTCCATAGAGAAAGCATCTTTCTTAAAGTGGAATACGCTAGTGTCAAAAAACTTACCCAGAATCTCCTCTGAACTATACCCAAGAGCGCGTAATAGAATAGTCGCAGGCAGTTTGCGGCGACGATCTATTCGAACGTAAAGCATGTCTTTGGGATCAAACTCAAAGTCTAACCATGAACCTCGGTAAGGGATTACTCTAGCGGTGTAGAGCAATTTACCGGAGGAATGCGTTTTACCTTTGTCGTGGTCAAATATGACGCCTGGAGAACGATGTAACTGAGATACGATAACACGCTCAGTACCATTAATAATAAAGGTACCATTTTCGGTCATCAAAGGAACCTCGCCCAGATACACCTCTTGCTCTCGAATATCTTTAATCGCCTTGCTCGCCGACTCTTTATCGTAGATAACCAATCGGACACGAACACGAATCGCGCCAGAATACGTAACTCCGCGAAGCTTACACTCCTCTTCATCAAAGGCTGGTCGGCCCATGACATAGTCGACATACTCTAGGGCAGCGTGACCTGAATATCCTACAATCGGAAAGATAGAATTCAGGGCAGCATGCAAACCGGTGTTCAGGCGATCTTCCATCGCCACACCTTTTTGCGTAAATTTTTTGTAGGAATCAAGTTGAATCGCCAATAGGTACGGCAAATCCATGGTATTTGGCAACTTGCCAAAATTCTTGCGGATACGTTTCTTCTCAGTGAAGGAGTAAGCCATTTGCATTCCTCGGTATTAACTTTTATAGGGACCGTTCAGTCTTGAGCTCACACTCAAGGTCATAATGCTTGCAGATTCCCCTTACTTACAAGCAAGAAAGGGCCGAAGGGAAATCTCCCTTCAGCCCAGCCTGAAAAATCAGGCAGCTCGCACACTAAACTTACTTAAGTTCAGCGGTTGCACCAGCTTCTTCTAGCTGCTTCTTAGCCGCTTCAGCGTCGTCTTTAGAGGCGCCTTCTTTAATTGTAGAAGGTGCTCCGTCAACTAGATCTTTAGCTTCCTTAAGCCCAAGACCGGTAATGGCGCGAACCGCTTTAATAACGCCTACTTTCTTTTCACCGACCGCACTAAGAACAACATCAAACTCAGTCTGCTCTTCTGCAGCGGCGGTATCGCCACCAGCAGCAGGAGCCGCCGCAGCAGCAACAGCCGCCTGAGCAGAAACACCGAATTTTTCTTCCATTGCACTAACCAGACCAACTACATCCATAACACTCATTTCTGAGATTGCATTTAAAATATCTTCATTTGATAGGGCCATTTTGGACCTCCTATATTTATCTATTTAGTGAAAGACGCTTACGCGGCTTCCTCTTTTTGCGTTTTAACTGCTGCTACGACTCGAGTTACTTTCGTTGGAACCTCATTAAGCGTCCTAACCAACTTAGTAACAGGCGCCAAAGTAACGTTAGCTAGCATACCGAGAGCCTGCTTAAGAGTCGGTAGATTAGCAAGGACGTCTATTTGGTCTTTCCCTAGAAGCTGCCCACTAACTGACAACGCTTTAATGTCAAAGGAATCATTCCCCTTTGCAAAGTCTTTAAATAAACGCGCTGCAGCACCAGGATCTTCCATAGAAAAGGCAAACAATGACGGTCCAACCAAAACATCTTCTACGCAAGCGTAGTCAGTTTCTGCGAATGCACGCTTAGCTAAAGTGTTGCGGATAACGCGCAGTTGCACGTTTTCAGCTCGAGCTTTAGTTCGCAAAGCATTCATATCGTTCACGTCAACACCGCGAGCATCAGCAATGACCAGGGAAAGAGCCTGACCCGCTGTCTCGCTTACTTCAGCAACAATTGCTTTTTTATCATCGAGATTTAATGGCACGATAAAATTCCTCGATTTACCATAGTTTCAGCCGAAAAATTCTTCGACCACTTAGGTGAATGGTCTCTGGCCACAAAAGCGCCAGATCGGGTTCACCGCCTGCGTAGGAAAATTTTCTATCTATACCTCTAGAAAAATCATTAAACCCTCTCGGGAACCTACGGTCTTTAACGGCCCAAGCTACTTTTTAATTAGCAGCTCAGACCCCAAAGTCTTGTTGGCAGCCTAAGCCGCCCAAACGATCAAAACGTTAACGACGCCTGATCAATTAACAGCCCAGGACCCATAGTTGAAGACACTGTTACCTTCTTCACATACACACCTTTCGCTGATGCCGGTTTAGCTTTCGCTAAATCGACCATTAACGCTTCCAAATTCTGCTTCAATGCCGATGCTTCAAAACTGACCACTCCGATACCGCCATGAACAATGCCATTCTTGTCGGCACGGAACCGAACCTGTCCTGCCTTAGCATTTTTAACCGCAGTAGCCACGTCAGGTGTTACTGTTCCTGACTTGGGGTTTGGCATCAATCCGCGAGGACCCAGTACCTTACCAAGAAGACCAACAACTCGCATCGCATCTGGACTTGCGATAACCACGTCGAAATTCATGTTACCGGCTTTAATGTCGTCCGCCAGCTCGTCCATACCCACAAGCTCAGCTCCAGCAGCCTTAGCAGCCTCAGCAGCAGCACCCTGTGCAAAGACACATACTCGGACCTCTTTACCCGACCCATTGGGCAAGGTGGTAGCTCCACGCACAATCTGATCAGATTTTTTTGGATCGATACCTAAATTTATTGCAACATCTACCGTTTCAGAAAACTTAACAGTGGATAGCTCTTTCAAAAGGTTTAGAGCATCATCAACGCTATACACCCTGCCGAGTTCTATTTTCTCATTAATCGCGCGACGGCGCTTGCTTAACTTGGCCATTTAAACGCCCTCCGTTTCAATACCCATCGACCGAGCTGAGCCGGCGATAGTGCGAACTGCAGCATCCAAACTGGCTGCAGTAAGATCAGGTTCTTTAGTTTTCACGATATCTTCCAACTGGTCACGGGTCACTTTACCAACCTTGTCAGTATTGGGTCGGCCACTGCCACTTTTCAGACCTGCCGCCTTCTTCAAAAGATACGACGCTGGTGGCGTCTTCATCTCAAAAGTGAAACTACGATCAGCATAAACCGTAATGACTACAGGAACAGGGGCGCCTGGATCAGTACCCTGAGTCTGCGCATTGAAACCTTTACAGAATTCCATAATGTTCACACCATGCTGTCCCAACGCAGGACCTACGGGCGGACTTGGATTGGCCTGACCAGCAGGCACTTGCAACTTAATATAAGCCGTTACTTTCTTAGCCATTTATACTCTCCAAAAATGGGTATTAGCGCCTCCAGAGTGCAACACATAAGCGCACAATCCTTCACTGGCTCCCCGATAAAGCTGCCGAATTGCAGCCCCATCAAAAATCTAAGCTTTCTCTACCTGAGTAAAATCAAGCTCAACTGGCGTCAAACGCCCGAAAATAGATACTGCGACGCGAAGCTTGCTCTTCTCATAATTAACTTCTTCAACGTTTCCATTGAAATCATTAAATGGCCCATCAGTAACTCTAACCATCTCTCCTGGCTCAAACAACGTCTTCGGACGAGGAGCTTCTTCAGAATCTTGAACTCGTCGCAAAATAAGCTCAGCTTCTTTGTCCGTAATCGGCGCCGGCTTATCAGCCTTACCACCGATGAAACCCATCACCCTGGGGGTTTCTTTCACCAAGTGCCAGCTATCATCATCCAGCTCCATCTGAACCAAGACATAACCGGGGAAAAACATCCGCTCACTTGTACGCTTCTGGCCACTCTTCATCTCAACAACTTCTTCTGTTGGGACTAATATTTCACCAAATTTGCTCTGCAAATCATTCATTGCAATCCGATCTTGGATCGCTATTGCAACCTTTTTCTCGTAGCCCGAGTAAGCATGTACCACATACCAACGCATCGACATGCTGCTCTCCTAACCCATTATCAGTGAAGCAAGCCAACTTAGTAGAGAATCAATACCCCACAAAACTAGCGCCATTAATAGAATTACCGCCATCACAATCAACGTTGTCTGGTTCCGCTCTTGCTTTGTCGGCCAAACAACCTTTCGCCACTCAGTTCTAGCGCCAATGGCTAGCTCAATCGTCGCAGCTCCTTTTTCAGTATTGGACGCGACAAATGCAGCTACGACCAACACTAAAACAAAACCAATGACTCGATAAAGCACCGATTCAGCCGAATAGTACCAATTCGCGTAGATCGCACCACCCAAAAAACTAAAGACAACCAACCACTTAAGCCAGTCTAACCGGTACTGTTTTTCTTCTGCTAGAACACTCATAGGTTTAACAATTCCCAAACTTTAAAGTGGCAGGCCAGGAGGGACTCGAACCCCCAACAGCCGGTTTTGGAGACCGGTGCTCTACCAATTGAACTACTGGCCTACTAATTACTTATTCAGCTTTCCTATCTGACAGTTAAGCCGAGACACCTAATGGAGCCTCGGCTTAACGTGTTAGCGTCAGTAAAACTGTTATTCTATAATCTTGGCAACAACACCTGCACCAACTGTACGACCACCTTCACGAATAGCAAAACGAAGTCCGTCTTCCATCGCAATCGGGTGAATCAACTCAACAGTCATCTGCACGTTATCACCAGGCATTACCATCTCAGTGCCTTCTGGCAACTCACAAGCGCCTGTCACATCCGTTGTACGGAAGTAAAACTGCGGACGGTAGCCCTTAAAGAATGGTGTGTGACGTCCACCTTCGTCTTTAGACAGAACATAAATCTCTGACTGAAACTTAGTGTGTGGCTTAACAGAACCCGGCTTAGCCAATACCTGACCACGCTGAACTTCTTCACGCTTAGTGCCACGCAATAAAATACCGCAGTTCTCACCAGCACGACCCTCATCAAGGAACTTACGGAACATCTCAACACCCGTACAAGTCGTCTTAGCTGTGTCAGCAATACCAATTACCTCAAGCTCCTCACCAACCTTAATAACACCACGCTCAATACGGCCAGTCACTACAGTACCGCGACCCGCAATAGAGAACACATCTTCAATAGGCATCAAGAACGGCTGGTCAACAGCACGTACAGGTAAAGGAATGTAACTATCCAGAGCTTCTACTAACTTTTTAACGGCAGTAGTACCCAGCTCATTGTCATCCTTACCTTCTAACGCCATCAGCGCAGAACCAACAATAATCGGCGTATCATCACCAGGGAATTCATAAAGATCAAGCAGCTCACGCAACTCCATCTCAACCAACTCCAGCATCTCTAAATATTCTTCTGAACCAAAACCGCCACAATCTTCTGCAAGAAGGTCAGCCTTGTTCAAAAATACAACCACATAAGGCACTCCGACCTGACGAGAGAGCAAAATGTGCTCGCGCGTCTGAGGCATTGGGCCGTCAGTCGCACCACACACCAAAATAGCACCGTCCATCTGGGCAGCACCGGTAATCATGTTCTTCACATAATCCGCGTGACCTGGGCAGTCTACGTGCGCATAGTGACGATCCATTGAATCATATTCAACGTGAGCCGTTGAAATAGTAATACCACGCTCTCGCTCTTCAGGCGCATTATCAATCTGATCAAAAGCCTTCATCTCTCCACCGTAGACTTCCGCACATACGCGAGTCATCGCCGCTGTCAATGTCGTCTTACCGTGATCAACGTGACCAATTGTGCCGACGTTTACGTGCGGCTTATTTCTTTCAAACTTTTCTTTAGCCATCTCAGTGTCTCCTAAATTTGCTTCAAGCCGTTTAACTATCCATCAAACGGTAACCTTAAACTTTAAATACTTCACTTATACAACTCTAACTGCTTACTTGAACCTTACCACTGCCCGAACAGCCTAAAAATGTCCGCACAAAAACATGGAGCTCATAACCGGATTTGAACCGGTGACCTCTTCCTTACCAAGGAAGTGCTCTACCGACTGAGCTATATGAGCAAAACCTTTCCCTAGCTTGGAGCGGGCGGCGGGAATCGAACCCGCATCATCAGCTTGGAAGGCTGAGGTCTTACCATTACACAACGCCCGCGTCACAACTCTAAAAATAGACCCACAGAACCCAGAGCCGTTGCCTTTTGCCACAAATAGCCTGTCTTAATAAGCTTTTTGGTGGGGGGAGGTGGATTCGAACCACCGAAGCTTTCGCGTCAGAGTTACAGTCTGATCCCTTTGGCCGCTCAGGAATCCCCCCCAAAAATGGCCGCTTATTTTCTTAGTCTAGCCCCCTAATGTCAACCACTAAAAGACTTTCCTTAGAAAAATGGAGCTGGCGAGAGGAGTCGAACCCCCGACCGGCTGATTACAAGTCAGCTGCTCTACCAACTGAGCTACGCCAGCATCTCAATAACGGAGCGCGATTTTAGTTAAACTCGACCGCTTTAGCAACCTTAACTGGCGCTTCTTTTAGTGTTTTTTCTAGTTTGAATAATTTGCTGCCCAGAAGCGAACTAAAGATAGTCAATTTACGGGGAGTTCGAAAATAAATTTTATCAATTTATTGATAAAATTCAATAGGTTATAAAGATCGTCCTGATCTCTAAAGATCTGGGGAGGCGTAGGTAAAAAAATGAGTAATATTTAAATAACTTGCTTCGATAATACCGCGATGAAGGTAAATTCTTCCTAAAGTCAGAGCTGGGTTACATAAACAACCCCCAAAGCCAATCCATCAAGCACCAAATTTGGCTGATAATCAACTTTTCCCTTGAGATAAGGAAGTAATTGCTTAGCGTCACCTCCGGTCACCACGAGATTGCTTTGATATTGGACAAGCAACTTTTCAATGACTGCAATTGAGGCCAGTAAACTGCCTTGATTAACTGCCGCTGCAGTGTCCTGCGCCGGATCAATGCCACCGCTGGTTGCATTTGTATCAACCTTAACTCGATCAGTACCTCCCCACAACGCGTCGCGCATCAGTGTGAGACCCGGCAATATATAACCCCCAATATGGCGACCCTCCGCTGTCACCAAATCCAACGTCATTGCGCTACCGGCATCGACAACTAAAACTGAAGCCTGATAGCGGCTGTACGAAGCCATCATAGCGAGCCAACGATCAACACCGAGGCTCGACGGATCATCGTAGCCGCAGGTTACTCCAGCGGCACTTAAGGATACCTTAGCCACTGCGACTTCAGCATTGAACTGACTCTTCATCTGGGCCACTAAGTCATCTTGAAGCGAATCGCTTGCCACTGATGACATACGAACGCGCAAAATTGGGACACCCGGTGGTAATTCGAGCCCATCACTGATTGATTGGGTCGTCTGAGATCCACTGCGGTAGACCGCAGCACCATCGGTTAGCCGCCACTTTGTATAACTGTTCCCGATATCTATATCAAGGATCATAGGCGTGGCCCCAAACTCAATTCGCCACCAATAAATCGTTGCACTTCTCCATTGGGAAGAGCTAAGCGAAGCGCTCCACTATCGTCCACACCTAAGACTACGCCGGATATGCCCTCTTTTACGGTCCTGACCGTTCCTGGCAGGTTCTTTAGGAAATCTGCTTCCTCCCACTCGTCGCGATAAGCTTTAAAGCCGACGCGCTGAAAGTCTTTGAGTAATAAAAATAATGTAACTACTAACTTTGCCGTGAGTGTATTGCGTGATATCGGCGAAGAAGACTGAGTCTGAAGGTCGGTCCATGCTTGGTCGATTTCTTGCGCGGCAACAGACGGCATCGCAACATTTAACCCAATTCCAATAATGACCGTGCAGCGACCATTGGGATCTCCGATCATTTCCAACAGTATTCCACCGAGCTTTTTACCTCCGATATAGATGTCATTAGGCCACTTTAACTGCACATCTTGCAATCCTAGCTTAACCAGCGTTCGACGCACACCAACGCCAACAGCGAGGCTTAATCCCTGCAGTGATTCAGCGCCCTGATCAAAATTCCAGACGATGGACATATAAAGATTGGCCGCGAAAGGGCTCACCCAGGTTTTTCCGAGCCGCCCCCTTCCTGCTGTCTGATTCTCTGCAAGCACCACCGCACCTGAAATAGCTTCAGTCTCAGCTCTTTCACGAGCGTATCTATTAGTAGAGTCAATGCTTTGGAATATTTCTAGCTGACAAGGCAGGTGCCCATGAGACTCGGCAATATGCTTAAGAATTGTAGCTTTGCTCAACAACTCAAAAGAGTCTGGAAGGCGATAACCAACACCTTTTACCGATTCAATCTCTAGACCTAGGGCCTCTAATGCTTGCAACTGCTTCCAAATGGCTGTTCGACTAACATTAAGTTGGCAGCCTAGGCTTTCCCCTGAATGGAATCCACCGTTCTGGAGAATTTTTAAAATCTTGTCCTGCAAATCAGACATAACCAACACCTAGATGATCTAACAATTCAGTTTATCCTCCTAGATTAGCCCATAAAAATCCAGCAGAGATAAAAAGAAGGAGAATACCAAAGTATTTCTTTAACTGACCTTCATTAGTACTATGCGCAATAAGGGCCCCGAATCTAGCAAACGGTACACTAGTAATTATAATGCCTAGCCATGCCGGTAGAAATATATAGCCTATGGAGGAGCTGACTGGGAAACTATAACCACTCACATCTGTAGAGCTATAAACCAGCGTAGCTGGCAGAGCTATAGCAAACCCGCCAACCGCTGCGGTGCCTATAGCCCGATGAATGGTAACTCCGAAAGAAGCGAGGAATGGCGTGATCATTATTCCGCCGCCAATGCCTAATAACGATGACAACCCGCCAATGGCTATACCTCCTAAATTCAAAGGTACAGCGCTGGCAATAGATGCCTTGGAGGCAATGGGTGGATAAAACAATATATACAATCCTACCGCCATTAAAAAGAGGCCGAACGACAGCTGTAAAAATACTGAATCTATTGCTGAAAAAATCAAGGTCCCGAGCAATGATCCCATTAGAATCCCAGGGATGATCATTTTGATCACCTCCCAGCGAACCGCCGCTTTTTGGTAATGGGTATACATTGAGCTAATCGACGTTATTACAATGGTCGCCAGGGAAGTGGCAATAGCCATATGCGTTGCGATATCTGGTGAAAAGCCCTGGACAGTAAAAGAAACCACGAGAATAGGTACAATGACCGCGCCGCCGCCTAAGCCAAACAACCCACTAACCAAACCAGCAACCGCCCCTAGAACTAGATATATTAGATATTCCATTTAACAACTCGGCTACTTCAGGCATTTAGATCGAGTGCATTATGCACCAGTTCTAATGCGAACTGTGCTTTTCTGCCACATAACAGCTGTAAATACATAGCATAAAAAAACCCCAGCCGCTTACGCAACTGGGGTGTTTTATTTAGAAGCCTGGCAATGACCTACTCTCACATGGGGAGACCCCACACTACCATCGGCGATGAACCATTTCACTACTGAGTTCGGTATGGGATCAGGTGGTTCTAGTTCTCTATGGTCACCAGGCAAACTGGTATGACACTTAGTCTTCACTAAAATATCAAATTAGGTCGGTAATTATTGAATACAATTTTTTCTTGGCTCGCGTGTATCTCGAACAATCTGTCCGTCGTCTCGCTTGCGTTATATGGTCAAGCCTCACGGGCAATTAGTATTGGTTAGCTCAACGCCTCGCAGCGCTTCCACACCCAACCTATCAACGTCCTAGTCTTGAACGGCCCTTCAGGGGGGTTAAACCCCCAGGGAAAACTAATCTTGGAAGAGGCTTCCCGCTTAGATGCTTTCAGCGGTTATCCCGTCCGAACGTAGCTACTGGGCAATGCCATTGGCATGACAACCCAAACACCAGGGGTTCGTCCACTCCGGTCCTCTCGTACTAGGAGCAGCTTTCCTCAATTTTCCAACGCCCACGGCAGATAGGGACCGAACTGTCTCACGACGTTCTGAACCCAGCTCGCGTACCACTTTAAATGGCGAACAGCCATACCCTTGGGACCAGCTCCAGCCCCAGGATGTGATGAGCCGACATCGAGGTGCCAAACACCGCCGTCGATATGAACTCTTGGGCGGTATCAGCCTGTTATCCCCGGAGTACCTTTTATCCGTTGAGCGATGGCCCTTCCATACAGAACCACCGGATCACTAAGACCTACTTTCGTACCTGCTCGACGTGTCAGTCTCGCAGTCAAGCACACTTCTACCTTTGCGCTCATAGCATGATTTCCGACCATGCTGAGTGTACCTTCGCGCTCCTCCGTTACTCTTTGGGAGGAGACCGCCCCAGTCAAACTACCCACCAGACACTGTCCTCGACCCAGATAATGGGTCAGAGTTAGAACCTCAAATATACCAGGGTGGTATTTCAAGGGTGGCTCCACGCTATCTAGCGATAACGCTTCAAAGCCTCCCACCTATCCTACACAGATAGATTCAAAGTTCAGTGCCAAGCTATAGTAAAGGTTCACGGGGTCTTTCCGTCTAGCCGCGGGAACACGGCATCTTCACCGCGATTTCGATTTCACTGAGTCTATGGTGGAGACAGCGCCCCCGTCGTTACGCCATTCGTGCAGGTCGGAACTTACCCGACAAGGAATTTCGCTACCTTAGGACCGTTATAGTTACGGCCGCCGTTTACCGGGGCTTCGATCAAGAGCTTCGCCGAAGCTAACCCCATCAATTAACCTTCCGGCACCGGGCAGGCGTCACACCCTATACTTCCTCTTACGAGTTTGCAGAGTGCTGTGTTTTAGATAAACAGTCGCAGGGGCCTGGTCTCTGCGGCCAACCTCAGCTTAGGGAGTAAATCCCATCACTAAAATCGGCGTGCCTTCTCCCGAAGTTACGGCACCATTTTGCCTAGTTCCTTCACCATAGTTCTCTCAAGCGCCTTGGTATTCTCTACCTGATCACCTGTGTCGGTTTAGAGTACGGTCTCTATATACCTGAAGCTTAGAGGCTTTTCTTGGAAGCATGGCATTAATGACTTCGCTCGCAATTGAGCTCGACATCACTCCTCAGGATAATGATCTCCCGGATTTACCTAAGAGATCTCCCTACAAGCTTGTACAGGGACAACCATCGCCCTGATCACCTAGCCTTCTCCGTCCCCCCATCGCAGTATATAGCGGTACAGGAATATTAACCTGTTTTCCATCGACTACGCCTTTCGGCCTCGCCTTAGGTACCGACTAACCCTGTCCCGATTAGCGTTGGACAGGAAACCTTGATCTTCCGGCGAGCGGGTTTTTCACCCGCTTTATCGTTACTCACGTCAGCATTCGCACTTCTGATACCTCCAGCACACTTTACAATGCACCTTCAACGGCTTACAGAACGCTCCTCTACCACGCATACAAGTATGCGTCCGCAGCTTCGGTTATCAGTTTAGCCCCGTTAAATCTTCCGCGCAGGCCGACTCGACTAGTGAGCTATTACGCTTTCTTTAAAAGATGGCTGCTTCTAAGCCAACTTCCTAGCTGTCTGAGCCTTCCCACATCGTTTCCCACTTAACTGATATTTGGGACCTTAGCTGGCGGTCTGGGTTGTTTCCCTCTCCACGACGAACGTTAGCACCCGCCGTGTGTCTCCCATGATTGCACTCACCGGTATTCGGAGTTTGCAACGGGTTGGTAGGTCGGTATGACCCCCTAGCCGTAACAGTGCTCTACCCCCGGTGGTGATACATGAGGCGCTACCTAAATAGCTTTCGAGGAGAACCAGCTATCTCCGGGCTTGATTAGCCTTTCACTCCGATCCACAGCTCATCCCCTAATTTTTCAACATTAGTGGGTTCGGTCCTCCAGTTGATGTTACTCAACCTTCAACCTGGCCATGGATAGATCGCCCGGTTTCGGGTCTATTCCCAGCGACTAAGACGCCCTATTAAGACTCGGTTTCCCTACGGCTCCCCTAAACGGTTAACCTTGCCACTGAAAATAAGTCGCTGACCCATTATACAAAAGGTACGCAGTCACAGAACAAGTCTGCTCCTACTGCTTGTACGCATACGGTTTCAGGATCTATTTCACTCCCCTCTCCGGGGTTCTTTTAACCTTTCCCTCACGGTACTAGTTCACTATCGGTCAGTTGGTAGTATTTAGCCTTGGAGGATGGTCCCCCCATGTTCAGTCAAGATAACACGTGTCCCGACCTACTTTTCGCAAGCTTAGTACCACAGATATGTTTTCGTGTACGGGGCTATCACCCTTTATTGCCAGACTTTCCAGACTGTTCCACTAACACTTCTGCTATCACTTGCAGGCTGCTCCCCTTTCGCTCGCCGCTACTAAGGGAATCTCGGTTGATTTCTTTTCCTCCGGTTACTTAGATGTTTCAGTTCTCCGGGTTCGCTTCATACACCTATGTATTCAGTGCATGATACCCGCCTTATGGCGGGTGGGTTTCCCCATTCGGAAATCTTCGGATCAAAGGGTGTTTGCCACCTCCCCGAAGCTTATCGCAGGCTCCTACGTCCTTCATCGCCTCCAACTGCCAAGGCATCCACCGTATGCGCTTACTCGCTTGACCATACAGCACAAGCTAGCAAGATTTTTGATGCGACTATCTATTCTCATAGTAGTTGTAACAATTTCGCCGGACAGATGTGTAAAAAATACACACTGGCCTTGAAAAAATTTTCAGTATTCAATAATTACCTTTTTAAAGAGCAGCTGGCGTAAAAAGCCAGTGATAAACGGTGTCCGCTTATCGCTAACTTCTTGTGCAGTAAAGTGGTGGAGCCTAACGGGATCGAACCGTTGACCTTCGCCGTGCAAGGGCGACGCTCTCCCAGCTGAGCTAAGGCCCCATATATCAGGAATTGGTGGGTCTGGGTGGATTTGAACCACCGACCTCACCCTTATCAGGGGTGCGCTCTAACCAACTGAGCTACAGACCCAATTTAAGTGCAATCGGGTCATATCAGCCCGGTCGCCATGCCGTACTTTACTGCTAACCATAAATAATCAAGCAATGCGTGTGAACACTTACTAATCGTAAGGATTTTCGTTTAAGGAGGTGATCCAGCCCCAGGTTCCCCTAGGGCTACCTTGTTACGACTTCACCCCAGTCATAAATCACAAAGTGGTAACCGGCCCCCCGAAGGTTAGCCTAGCTACTTCTTTTGCAACCTACTCCCATGGTGTGACGGGCGGTGTGTACAAGGCCCGGGAACGTATTCACCGTGACATTCTGATTCACGATTACTAGCGATTCCAACTTCACGCAGTCGAGTTGCAGACTGCGATCCGGACTACGACCAGCTTTGTGAGATTAGCTCCCCCTCGCGGGCTTGCAGCCCTCTGTACTGGCCATTGTAGCACGTGTGTAGCCCAGGTCGTAAGGGCCATGATGACTTGACGTCGTCCCCACCTTCCTCCGGTTTGTCACCGGCAGTCTCCTTAGAGTTCCCACCATTACGTGCTGGCAACTAAGGACAAGGGTTGCGCTCGTTACGGGACTTAACCCAACATCTCACGACACGAGCTGACGACAGCCATGCAGCACCTGTCACTAGATTCCCGAAGGCACCAAAGCATCTCTGCTAAGTTTCTAGGATGTCAAGACCTGGTAAGGTTCTTCGCGTTGCGTCGAATTAAACCACATGCTCCACCGCTTGTGCGGGCCCCCGTCAATTCATTTGAGTTTTAACCTTGCGGCCGTACTCCCCAGGCGGTCTACTTATCGCGTTAACTGCGCCACTAAGAGATCAAGTCTCCCAACGGCTAGTAGACATCGTTTACGGCGTGGACTACCAGGGTATCTAATCCTGTTTGCTCCCCACGCTTTCGCACCTCAGTGTCAGTATCAGTCCAGGTGGCCGCCTTCGCCACTGATGTTCCTTCCTATATCTACGCATTTCACCGCTACACAGGAAATTCCGCCACCCTCTACTGTACTCTAGCCAGACAGTTCTAACTGCAGTTCCCAGGTTGAGCCCGGGGCTTTCACAGCTAGCTTATCAAACCACCTACGCGCGCTTTACGCCCAGTAATTCCGATTAACGCTCGCACCCTCCGTATTACCGCGGCTGCTGGCACGGAGTTTGCCGGTGCTTCTTCTGTAGGTAACGTCAAGGCTCAAGAGTATTAGTCTTAAGCTGTTCCTCCCTACTGAAAGTGCTTTACAACCCTAGAGCCTTCTTCACACACGCGGCATGGCTGCATCAGGCTTTCGCCCATTGTGCAATATTCCCCACTGCTGCCTCCCGTAGGAGTCTGGGCCGTGTCTCAGTCCCAGTGTGGCTGATCATCCTCTCAGACCAGCTACGGATCGTAGCCTTGGTGAGCCATTACCCCACCAACTAGCTAATCCGACTTGGGCTCATCTAATAGCGCAAGGTCCGAAGATCCCCTGCTTTCTCCCGTAGGACGTATGCGGTATTAGCGTGCGTTTCCACACGTTATCCCCCACTACTAGGTAGATTCCCAAGCATTACTCACCCGTCCGCCGCTCTACTCACACCGAAGTGTTTTCGCGCTCGACTTGCATGTGTTAGGCCTGCCGCCAGCGTTCAATCTGAGCCATGATCAAACTCTTCAGTTTAATCTTTAACCTCACCGTTTAAGGAGAGGGAATGGTTACGCAAAACTTGCTTTACCATTCAAAATCTCAGTTTCATAATTCGAACTTATCACATTCATAAATGTCTGCGATGAGAACTTACTTATGATATTTAATAATCCAATATCAATTAGCAAGTGCCCACACGCATTGCTTGATTAAATTTTTAAAGAACATTCGCTTCGATGAGCGGGACGCGTATTCTATAGATCGCAACCCCTTTGTCAACAGCTGAAAGTGAAATACTACACTTTATTTTCACTCTCTTTTCTCGACGTTTTATTCGCCTCTCAACATTACTGTTGGGAGCGCGCATTTTAGCGCCAAGACTTAGCTTGTCAACAGTATAATTCAAATAAATAATAAGCCTTTGAAGTTCTACTTATTGCCGCTGATTTGCTAGCGGCTCACCCTGTTGGGAGCGCGCATTCTACAGGCAGGCGGTATACTGTCAACAAGTATTTAGGTTTATTTGCAGGCTGCCGGCAAACTGATCAAAAAAGAGGCTAAATAAGCTCAAACAGATGGTACTTTTTCTTCCCGAGCCGCACCAGAAAAAACCTCTCATAGAGCCCGTGCTCTGCGGTAAAGCTATTAGAGGCTCCCATATTGTCGTGCGATCCCTTGGCAATACCGTTAATAAAGACTGAATTTCGTGCAAGAGCGTCTTTTACTTCACGCCCGGCCTTGACCATCCCAGCGTCAGTAAGCAAATTGGTTAAAGGCTTATCAACTAAATCGCTATTTGACAGCTGAGAGAATGGCATACCATCCTGACTCAACTGCTGAAGATCTGATTCTGATAGATCGACCGAGCTACCACTAAATAACGCTTCGGTTATGCGCAAAGCAGCCTTCAGGCCCTCCTCGCCATGGACCAAAGAGGTCGCCTCACTCGCCAGGACAGCTTGCGCCTGAGGCCGCCCTGCAGCTGCAGCATCTGCAGCCTCGATTGCTTGAATCTCATCCAGAGGCAAAAATGTAAAATAGCGTAGAAACTTATACACATCAGCATCGGCAACATTGAGCCAAAACTGGTAAAAGCTATAGGGTGATGTTTTGGACGGGTCAAGCCACACCGCTCCCGCCTCGGTCTTGCCAAACTTTGTACCGTCGGCCTTAGTAATTAGAGGAACAGTAAGCCCAAAACAATGGGCTCTATTTTGCCGTCGGCTTAGATCAATGCCGCCCACTATATTGCCCCACTGATCACTGCCGCCAACTTGCAAGGTGCAATCATGTCGTCGATTAAGCTCCGCAAAGTCTAGCCCCTGAAGTAACGAGTACGAAAATTCAGTAAAAGAGATGCCAGAACCTTCGCGATCAATCCTCTGTTTAACGGACTCCTTTGAGATCATATTGTTAACAGAAAAGTGCTTGCCGACATCGCGCAAAAAACCCAAGGCGCTGAGTTCAGCCGTCCAATCAAGATTGTTAACCACTCGCGCAGAGGTCTCACCACAATCAAAATCAATAAACTGGCTAACTTGACGTTTAATATTATCCGCCCAGCTGGCAATAATCTCTGGCGTGTTAAGCTTTCTTTCGTCTGCCTTAAAGCTGGGGTCGCCGATCAGACCGGTAGCGCCGCCAACTAGAGCGATAGGAGTATGGCCAGCCTGCTGAAAGCGCTTCAAAACTAACAAGGGGACCAAATGGCCGAGATGCAGACTCTCAGCTGTGGGGTCAAACCCACAATACAAAACACGAGGTTTATCAAGATGAGTGACAAAATCTTGGTCGCCAGAGTACTGGGCTACAAGCCCTCGCTGCGTTAATTGTTCGATTAACTGATGCCCACTGAGATTCATTGCCACTCTTCTTTACCACTCAATTTAAATGAGCGCCAACTCTACAGATTGACGCAACAAATACAAGATATTAACGCTAACAGCCCTCTTTGATCTACCCCCCTACTATTTAGCGCCGCAGTAATCTCGCCAAACCGCCACCTACAGATGATATTGTATCTTTTTAATCAATCAAGCTAAAATCACCGCTTGATATTGGATTTGGTGATATAACGTGATTAAAAAAGTGCAAGAAACCAGCCATTTTTTGCTCCTTTTGGCGCGGGATTTTCCCCGCCGCAGTCTCTTGTTAGCCGCCCTAGCGGGTGCGTTAATTGTGTCAGTTTACCTCTCACCTGGCGACAACAAAATACAGCCGATAATGATTGTCGAGCCCATTACTTTAGCCCTAGACAGCGCACCGACAGTTAAGGAAGAAAATCATCTACAACTGACATGGCAAGAACATCTTGTCGGTAGAGGTGATAATTTATCCACTCTTTCTCAGCGAGCGGAATTTTCAGCAAAAGATGTCTATAAGATTTCTTCATCGCCCAACGGTAAATCGCTTCGAAATCTCTACCCTGGAGAAAAATTGCGCTTTGGAGCAAATGACACTGGACAGCTCATTGAGCTCCACTATGTGAAGACTCCACTTGAGAGCCAGGTATTCATCCACCAGGAAGACAGCTTTGTAGCTGAAACGCGAGTCCGCGAACCTGAAATTATATTAAGCTATAGAGAAGGTGTTATCGAAGATTCTCTTTACTTATCTGGCAAGCAATCGAATTTGCCCGACAAACTAATCATGGAAATGGCTGATATCTTTGGTTGGGACATCGACTTTGTTTTTGATATCCGCCCAGGAGATTCCTTTGCCCTTTTATTTGAAGATAGATTTATTGAGGGGGAGAAGCTGTCGACAGGTAATATCGTTGCTGCTTCGTTTACTAACCGAAATAAAAGATACCAAGCAGTCCGGTACACCAACAAGAAAGGCCAAAGCAACTACTACACTCCTGAAGGGCTCAGTATGCGTAAAACATTTTTACGCACACCGCTTGATATATTTCGTATTAGCTCCGGATTCAACATGCGCCGCAAACATCCGATTCACAAAATGGTTAAAGCGCATCGCGGAGTGGATTATGCCGCGCCGCGAGGAACTCCCGTTTATGCCGCTGGAGATGGCAAAGTCACCGAAACCGGGTACAGCAAAGCAAATGGAAATTACATATTCATCCAGCACGGTCAGACTTACGTGACAAAGTACTTACACCTGAATAATAAAAAAGTACGTAAAGGAGCATCAGTTCGCCAAAAGCAACTGATCGGTACTGTGGGATCAACTGGTTATGCTACGGGGCCACACCTGCATTATGAGTTTCTGGTCAACGGTGTGCATCGCAATCCGCGCACTGTTACATTACCGCAAGCAAGACCTATTCCAAAAAAAGACAGGCTAGAATTTGACCTTGCCGTCAGTCCAGTGCTGGCGGAGCTTGCCGAATACAAAGCGGCCCGTCAGCTAGCCACAATTCAGAACAATACAACTAGTGCCAACTAAACCAACATTATGAAAAATGCTGTCACCTTTATAGGATTAATGTCTGGCACCAGCATAGATAGTATCGATGCCGTAGCCGTTACCTTTGCTCATAAAAAGCTGAATCTGCTAGGGAACTATAGCCACTCTATCCCAGCCAAGATAAAGTCTGACATTCTCACCTTGAGTGAGCCAGGCCTTGATAATGTGCAGTTACTAGCTGAAACTGATCATAGTCTTGGAGAATTATTTGCAGAGGCAAGCCTGGCGCTGATGTCCCAACTTAATCTCAACAGTAAAGACATCGTCGCCATAGGCTCTCACGGACAAACTATTCGCCACCAGTCTCCCGGTATCAACCCTGGCTTCAGCTTGCAAATCGGCAACCCTAACCAAATTGCAGCAGTGACGGGGTGCCCTGTCATCGCTGACTTTCGTCGAAAAGATATGGCCTATGGCGGCCAAGGGGCCCCTCTCGTCCCGGCCTTTCATCGTGAAATATTTTATCATCCCAACAAAACACGCGTTATCATTAATATTGGTGGCATCAGCAATATCACAATTCTGGAACCAAATGGTGACTGCCGTGGGTTTGATACCGGGCCCGGCAACATCCTGCTCGACGCTTGGTGCCAGAAACACACTCATAAAAACTATGATAATAAAGGTCAATGGGGTGCTACCGGTTCACATAACGTCGCTTTACTGACTCAACTAAAAAGCCACAATTTCTTTCATCGTACAGGACCTAAAAGTACGGGCAGAGAAGATTTTAATTTGGGCTGGTTAGAGCAACAAATACACCTGCTTGATATTACTCCAGCAGATATTCAGGCCACTCTGGCGCTTTATACTGCCGACACTATCGCGCAATCGATTGCCGATTTGGCGCAACCAATAGACGAAATTTTCGTCTGCGGTGGAGGGATCTTTAACTTGGCGCTCATTCTAAAGCTAAATAAAAGCTTACTAAAGCGGACAATGCCTGCGATTCAATCAACCGCAAGTATCGGTTTGGAACCAAGCTGGGTAGAAGCCTGCGCATTTGCTTGGTTAGCGAAACAACGCATTGACATGAAACCTGGCAACGTACCAGCTGTCACAGGCGCATCTCGAGAAACCATATTAGGTTGCGTCTATTTGCCCTAGCATCTAAACGCCGCTATCTAAATTGAAAATGAAGCGCCGCAACCACAGGTAGTAGAAGCATTAGGGTTGGTAATCAAAAACCTGGATCCCATTAAGCCAATCTCATAATCCACTGTAGAGCCAGCCAAATATTGAAAGCTTAATGAATCAACCAATACCGTCACACCATTGCGACTAACCAGAGTGTCATCTTCGGCCATGGTATCCTCAAAAGAGAAGCCATACTGAAACCCAGAACACCCCCCACCAGTGACATACACTCTAAGTTTGAGGTCATCGTTTTGCTCTTCAGTCTTAAGACTCTGGACCTTTTCTACAGCACGATCAGTAACCTCTAGCGCTGTAGGAATATATGTTTGAATGCCTGACATGATTACTCCGTGACTCGAAACTTACTATAAAGCTCAGTCTACTTTTGATTCTTTTGAACTATTTTTCAACTTTAGGTTTATGCCCACTACTCGAGTCGCTAGCCTCCCCCGCTTTTTGGAAAGCAGTGACATTGGTCGCGGGAATCTCATGCACTAACTTGCCCCCAATATCTGCACCTCGCTCAATCTCAATCGAACTATAGTAGATGGTTCCTGCAACTTTTGCCTTGGCCGCCAGCTGTATGTGCTTAGACGCGTAGATATCGCCTTCAATAAGGCCATTGACAATGACATTAGGAACCCAGATTTCACCTAGAACTGATCCCCCGTTTAAAATCCGGATTTGAGCGGTTTCATCATCCGCTACAATTTTACCCACAATCGATCCTTGAATTTCCAAACTACCCGAAAAATTCAGATCACCTTTAAGCTCTGTGCCCGCCGCTACTAAGGTAGTTGATTCCGACGAAGGCGCCAAGCTTTCACTAGTATTTTTATTTGTAAACATATCTTATTCCTCAACTTTCCAATCAAACGCTTGCTTGTAGATAAGCTTTTTACTCCAAGAATAACGCAAACTTATCTCAACTGTATCAGGGTTAAATCCATCAGGTAACCTTAAAATACCCTGATTAATAGAAAAATACTTAAACTTAACAGCAAGAGGCATTTTTTTAACCTCAGTATCTAATTCAGCCAACGACAAGCTCACAGACTTATCGCCCTGGATTCCCATTACCCATATATCAGCCAAAATAGTGGACGCCTCCATTTTAGCTGTTTTTTGCCTAGCAACCCAGCGATAAGCTATATTGGTTGAATCAATCCATGTTAGCTGAAACCTGCTAACCGATAATCCACTTGGCGGATTAGTGTCTTCAAGGAGTTCTCTGTACAACTGTAATTGCTCTTGATCTTGATGTGTCTGCCCTTGCAGCCTCATCATTTCTTGCCTCGCATTTTCCAAGGCTACTGAGTCAACCTCATTGTTCACTCTGACCATTTCTAACTCTGTTTCTTTTGATTTCACCAAACTCTCTAGCGTCGATACTCGTCTAACAAGATGGTTTTTTTCAGCTAATATCCCTGATAATTTACTCCTCTCCCAAAATATACCGGCCATGAGTGAGGCTATAGCTATTAGTAACAAGATCCCATACAACCAGTACTTAAAGCCTTGCCGATAGGTGACAACAATAGACCTTCGCTCTGCCATTAAGGCAATAATCCTGGCATCATCAAACCCAAAGTCTCTGACAAACCAAACATCAAGTTCATACATTGGATAGCTTGCCCAGAAGCGCCCTTGGTTAAATTATCTTCTACCACCAGAATAATCACCTTGCGGCCATTATTAGGTCTATGGACTGCAATTCGACAATAATTTGAACCTCTCACTGTGCGCGTTTCGGGATGGCTGCCTGCGGGCAGAACATCAATGAAAGGTTCATTTTTAAAATGATGCTCATACAATTCTTGGATGTCGACATTAAGATCAACTAAATTAGCGTAGATAGTCGTATGGATACCGCGGATTATAGGCAGCAAATGCGGAACAAAAGTAAGTCCCACAGAATGTCCCGCTATATCTTCAAGGCCCTGTTCGATTTCTGGCTGGTGCCGATGCCCCGAAGCCCCGTAAGCTTTAAAACTATCGCTCGCTTCAGACAACAAGGTCGAAATATTAGCCTGCCGACCGGCGCCACTTACTCCAGAGGCGGAATTAGCAATAATATCACTACTATCTATGCACCCTTGCCTTAGCAAAGGGAGTAACCCCAGCTGAATACTTGTTGGATAACAGCCCGCACAAGCCACCAACTCTGCGTCTACAATGGCTTCACGATTAACTTCTGGAAGGCCGTACGCAGCGCGAGGCAGCATGTCTGAAGCTTGATGTGGTTGGCCGTACCATTTTTCCCATACAGATTGATCGCGAAGCCGAAAATCAGCAGATAAATCAATCACCTTGATGCCGGCCGCCAAAAAACTTGGTGCTGAACTCTGGGCTACGCCATGAGGCGTCGCAAAAAATACTACATCGCAACCGCTTAAATTATTTAACTCAGGTGTGACAAACGGCACATTAACTATACCGCGCAGGTTTGGATAAATATCTGAGACTAGCTCTCCTTGGTTGCTGCGCGAAGTAACCGCAGCGATCTCAACATTGGGATGACCTGTCAAAAGCCGCAGAAGCTCAGCTCCGGTATAACCTGTCCCACCAATAACACCAACTTTAATCACCTAAGCCTCGCTTTTAAATATCCAGAACGTCTTTAGCCCCCTATAATACCGCAAAGTCACTCAACCAACTATGCCAAACCTTGCGGCATCAGTAGAAGTATCGCTTTAATGGAGTATCAAATGTATAAGTGGGTATTAGCCTTTCATGTAATCGCCGTGATTTGCTGGTTTGCGGCTCTATTTTATCTGCCGCGCTTATTCGTCTATCACGCTATGTCGGAGGATGAAATTAGCATTGAGCGCTTTAAGGTGATGCAACGTAAACTGTACCGTGGGATTGCGAATCCAGCAATGATTGCAACCATTGTGTTAGGTCTTTGGCTGGTATCTATGGCGCCAGATGCTTATCTGAGTCAGACCTGGTTCCAACTTAAAGCTGGATTGGTGTTGTTACTCATTGGCTACCATTACATGTGCCTAGGTCACATGAAAAAACTAGCCGATAATCGCAGCGATAAAAGCCATCTCTACTTTCGTGTCTTTAATGAAGTCCCGGTATTATTCTTGGTGGCCATTGTTATTTTAGTGATTGTTCAGCCCTTTTAGGTGAGTTAAATAGCTTCTACCGTTCTAATTAAGGATAATACCAGCCCCAAATCTAGCAATATCGTTTACTCGCCAGGAAAATTTAATGTCGGACATAACCAAAGCATCAAACTCTCGTTCAGAAGAATTATTTAAGGCCGCTCAACGACACATCCCGGGCGGTGTAAATTCGCCCGTTAGAGCTTTCGGTGCTGTAGGCGGCACCCCTATATTTTTCGATCGCGCTAAAGGCGCTTATATGTTTGACGCCGATGGCAATCGATATATTGATTACGTCTTATCTTGGGGGCCAATGCTTCTAGGACATGGGCACGAAGACGTCTTACAGGCTATTCGTACGCAACTGGACAAAGCAATGACCTTTGGCACCCCAACTGAGCTAGAGATTCAATTAGCCGATAAGATTTGCTCTATTGTTCCAGGAATGGAGATGATTCGTATGGTTAATTCAGGCACCGAAGCCACTATGAGCGCAATTCGGTTGGCTCGTGGCTATACTGGCCGCGACAAAATCATTAAATTTGAGGGATGCTACCACGGACACTCCGATTCTTTACTCGTTAAGGCGGGTTCTGGCGCATTAACCCTCGGCGTCCCGAGCTCCCCTGGAGTTCCAAGTTGTCTTGCCGACCATACAGTAACTCTTTCCTACAATGACAGCGACCAGGTCAGGCAGATTTTTGCTGAAATTGGTGATGAAATCGCCTGTATTATTGTTGAACCAGTCGTCGGCAATATGAACTGTGTTCCTCCGATCCCAGGATTTTTAGAGACGCTTCGAGAGTGCTGCACGGCCAGTGGAGCTGTGCTTATTATAGATGAAGTCATGACTGGATTTCGTATTAGCCAGCAGGGCGCCATTGGTCACTATGGTATCGACGCCGACCTAATTTGTTTAGGGAAAGTCATAGGAGGTGGTATGCCTGTCGGTGCCTTTGGCGGTAAGCGTAAAATTATGGAGCACATTGCCCCCCTCGGCCCGGTCTATCAGGCAGGTACACTTTCAGGCAATCCGGTGGCAATGGCCTCTGGACTGGCTACATTAGAATTAATCTCCCAACCTGGCTTTTTAGAGCCCGTTATTAGTCGAACCACTCGGCTCGTAGAAGGTTTAGTAGATCGAGCAAAACTGGCAGGGATCCCTCTGACAAGTAACCACGTGGGCACTATGTGGGGTATCTTTTTCTCTGAAGAGGAAAAGATCATCAACTACGGCCAAGTAATAAAATGTAACACTGAACGTTTCGGCCGATTTTTCCATGGCATGCTGGAAGAAGGTGTTTATTTGGCGCCAGCATCCTATGAAGCGGGGTTTATGTCGGCAGCCCACACAGATCAAGATATAGACGACACGTTAAATGCTGCTTCTCGCGTTTTTGCGCGCATTTAAAGGACGCTTTAATGATTGCTCGCTTAGCGATAACCATGTGGTAAATCGCTTTTTTGCGTATCATGCAAAGCTTAAACGAATGAATAAATGAAAAATGCTGTTCTACTGGAGACTCTATGAGTTTTAAAAGTAACCGTGGACCTTATCCTTACACCCGTATGCGCCGCAACCGCGCAACCGCTTTTTCTCGCCGTTTGGTCAGGGAAACTAGATTATCTGTGGACGATTTGATTCTCCCTTTATTTGTCATCGAAGGGTCCAACCAGTCAGAACCCGTATCATCGATGCCAGGTGTCAATAGGCTGTCGATTGACCTATTAGTTCAGGAAGCTCAGCAGATTTCAGCACTAGGCATTCCTGCTGTAGCACTTTTCCCGGTGGTCAATCAAACACTAAAAACGCTTTTAGCGGAAGAGGCCTACAACGCAGATGGTTTAGTGCAACGAGCAGTTCGAGCCATAAAAGAAGCCACGCCAACATTAGGTGTTATCACCGACGTGGCGCTTGACCCCTTCACTTCCCATGGCCAAGACGGCATTGTCGATGAAGACACCGGTTACGTTCTCAATGACATCACTAATGAGACTTTAGTGCGACAAGCTTTATCTCACGCGGAAGCTGGAGCAGATATAGTAGCGCCTTCCGATATGATGGATGGTCGGATTTGCGCTATTCGAGAAGAGTTCGAAGAGCATGGGTTTGAAAATACCCAAATTTTAGCTTACTCCGCCAAATATGCCTCTAGCTACTATGGCCCATTTCGAGACGCTCTAGGTTCTTCAACCAAGCTCCAAGGCGGTGACAAGAAAACATACCAAATGGATCCCGGCAATGCTGACGAGGCTTTGCATGAATGTGCCTTAGATCTTGATGAAGGCGCGGACATGATCATGATTAAGCCGGGCATGCCTTATCTTGATGTTTTGCGTCGCGTCAAAGATGAGTTAAAAGCGCCCACGCTTGTCTATCAAGTTAGTGGCGAATATGCCATGCATTGTGCCGCTTTTGATAAGGGGTGGTTGAACCGTGAACAGATAATTATGGAATCTTTATTGGCGTTTAAACGAGCCGGCGCAGACGGTATTTTGACGTATTTTGCTAAAGAGGCCGCTCAACTTCTTGCTGATGGCAACCAATCTTGAGACTTGATAAATATATTAGCAATGCAACTGATCTTTCCCGCGCGGAAGTAAAGCGCATGGTTAAAGCTGGCGTGGTTTGTGTCGGTGATAATCCATGTACTAATCCAGCTAATAAAATTACGGCTGATCAAATAGTTACTCTTGATGGCTCAATTATCAGTGCCGCCAAAGATCGTTATTTTATGCTTAACAAACCCGCTGGGGTGGTCTCTGTCACCAAAGATCACCACAACCCAACCGCACTCAGCCTTATTTTTGAGCATCGCAGTGAAGAACTGCAGATTGCAGGTCGTCTTGATATCGATACCACCGGTCTTTTATTGATCACTAACGATGGGAAATGGAATCATAAACTAACCTCCCCGCGATCTGACTGCAGAAAAATTTATCAAGTCACCCTGGCTAATCCAATAGGACCAGACTACACAGAAAAACTTGCTGAGGGTGTTTTACTCGATGGTGAAAAACATCGTTGTTTACCCGCTGTAATGGAGCAAGTCGATGACCACTGCCTAACCCTAGACATCGCCGAAGGTAAGTATCATCAGGTGAAAAGAATGTTTGCAGCCCTAGGTAACCACGTAGTGAAATTGCACAGGTCCAAAGTGGGCGGAATCGTCCTCGATACATCCCTGGAACAAGGCGACTATAGGCCTTTAACCGCATCAGAGGTTGCCTGTATCCGATGAATAATGGATTTGATTTGCCGCGGCCCTTTACAGACCCCAATGTCATCCGCTTAGCTCTATGGTTGCAAAGTAACCAGAGTAAGCAGGGTAAATATTTAGCTGTTACTGACGAAAATTGGTCTCACTGCAATTGGGCCTCTTTAGGCGCGGGGCAAAACGCATCACTAAAAGTAGTCAGTAATCGTTATGACATTGCCCAGCAAGCTCTCAACGCTGGATTAGTTGCCGAATTTAATGATTTTGATTTTTCCTCAATAGAGCCTCATAGCTATGATGTAGTTTTATATCGAGTCTCAAAAGAGAGGGCCTGTAGCCATCATGTCATTAATCAAGCATCAAAGTTGCTCAAATTGGGTGGCACTTTAGTGTTAAGTGGCGAAAAAAATGACGGCGTCAAAACCTATGTTAAGCAAGCCTGTATTTTGTTTGGTGATCGCACAGCGGCAGAAAAAAAGGGTAAGGGTTATTTAGCGACCATCACCCTGCACGAGTTTAACCGCACCCTTTTGGATGATAAAAATTACCCCTCAACGAGAGAGAGTAAAAAACTACCGTCATTCTCCCCAATCACTAAACCGGGTATTTTCGGTTGGGACAAAATTGATCGAGGCAGCGCGTTTCTCTCTGAGCACATACCATTATTTCTAACCCAGTTTTCCGAGCCACCGCAGACCCTTCTCGATCTCGGTTGCGGCTACGGTTATTTGGCCTGCCAAGCGAGTAAGTATGGTATTCGCCATGTAACGGCAACCGATAATAATGCAGCAGCATTGCTCGCAGCAGCAGAAAATTTAAAAGCTGTCACTGCTGAATATAACGTCATTGCAGCAGATGCTGGCAATAATATTGTCGAGCGCTTTGACATCGTCTGGTGCAACCCACCCTTTCATCAGGGCTTTTCTATCGATGGCGATATGTCCGATAAATTTCTTAGAGCCACAAAAAGGCTGCTGTCCTCGTCTGGGAGGGCCTTGTTTGTGGTCAATACTTTTATCCCGTTAGAGCGAAGTGCAAAAAAACACTTTAGGTCAGTTGAGGTATTAGCTAACAACGGTTCATTTAAACTAATTGCCTTAGCTCTAGATAAACATACTATGAGTGATCAGCGTGTGAAGCACGATAAATGAAAACCCCAAAACGATTACGACCACTCATTGAGGATGGCTTGATCGATGAGGTCATTGGTCAACTAATGAGCGGAAAAGAGGCCACCGTTTATACAGTCCGGTGCGGATCGGAAATACGCTGCGCAAAAGTCTATAAAGAAGCGATGAAACGCAGCTTCAAAAAGGCAACGCAATATCAAGAAGGGCGTAAAGTTCGTAATAGTCGTCGGGCGCGAGCTATGGAAAAGGGCTCAAAGTATGGCCGCAAACAGCAAGAAGAAACCTGGCAAAATGCCGAAGTAGATGCTCTCTATCTGCTCGCCAATGCGGGTGTTCGAGTGCCCAAGCCCTATGGCTGCTTTGATGGTGTTTTATTGATGGAGTTGGTCTCCGATGAATCAGGTGGAGTAGCTCCGAGGTTAGGCGATGTATCAATGAGTGCAGAGCAAGCGCTGGAAGACCACGCAGTAGTTATGCACTATGTTGTCTTAATGCTGTGCGCGGGCATCGTACACGGCGACCTGTCTGAATTTAATGTCTTAGTAGATGATTACGGACCGGTGATTATCGATCTCCCTCAGGCTGTCGACGCATCAGCAAACAATCATGCCGAGTCTATGCTAGAACGAGATGTGAACAATATGACTCAATACTACGGCCAGTTTGCACCAGAATTATTAGGCTCCCAATACGCTAAAGAAATTTGGGCTCTGTACGAAGATGGAAAGCTAAAACCTGGAATTGAACTAAATGGTAATTTCGCCGAAGATACTCAACTTTCAGACGTGGACGGGGTGCTTGAAGAAATTAAAGCCGTGCTGTTCGAAGAGGAAAAGCGCCAAGAGCGACTGGCAGATGACAAAAAAGAATTATAAATTTAAAGGCCCATGGCTAGCTTAATTAGTTCGTTTTTAACAACACTGGACTTGTTTAGCGTCGACATGCCCAGGCTTCGCAAAAATCTCAACGGTAATTGGTCTGCAATAAATAATCTGTTACAGGCCTCCATGAGTGCCATCGCTGCTAGATTATCAGGCTTTCGTCGGCGCTGATAGCGAGTCAAAATAAGCTTATCACCAATATCATCCCCTCGGCTACGCGCCCTGACAAGCTCTTCCACCAAAACCTCTATATCTGCAAATCCCATATTCACACCCTGGCCCGCTAGCGGATGAATGGAATGTGCCGCATCACCTACCAGTGCAATCCTCGGCATTACATAATCAATGGCATGACGCTGTATAAGAGGAAAGCTAAACCGTTTATCTATCGACACAACATCACCTAAACAATACTCACTAGCTCTAGAAAGCTCAGCACAAAATTGCTCGTCACTAAGACTCATAAGTGACTTAGCCGTTTCTGATTCCTGAGACCACACAATAGAACTTCGGCACAAATCACCATTATTGTTTAAAGGTAACAACGCTAAAGGGCCCTTTGGCGTAAAGCATTGCCAGGCCGTCTGTTGATTAGAATATTGAGTCTCAATCGTAGCGACTATCGCCTCTTGATGATAACTCCACTCTTTAGTTTTAACTTTAGAATGCTGTCGAACTTTTGAATTGGCGCCATCGGCTCCTATTAGCAATGCTGCACTCAACCAACGGCCATCATCAAGCTGGACACTTATGCTGTCGTCTTCATTTTGATAATCACAAATAGTCGCTGGGCAAATAAGATCAACATTATCCAGCGCCTCTATCTCGGCGAGTAGTGCTTGGATAATTACTGAATTTTCAACGATATGACCGAGATTCGGCTGGTGTATAGCGTGGCAATCAAAGCCAATTTTACCCGTGCTCTCTGAGTCCCAAACCTGCATTGCCAAGTAAGGGCTAGCGCGTAATCGTTCTATACTGTGCCAGACTCCGCATGACTCTAGTAGCTGACGAGACTTCTCAGTGACCGCCGCTACGCGAGGATCAAATATTTGATTATCAAAAGAGCTGGCAGCAACGGACTCTATCAAAGCAATTTTTAACGGCGTGTCTTGCCTAGTACATCGTGCCTGAGCCAACAGGCAGGCGGCACTGGCACCCACCATACCCGCACCAACAACAATAATGTCGTAAGACTCTCCGCCTAAGTCAGCCATGTTTAGCCTCAGTGTTCGACATGCCCATCCCAAACCTAGCAAAACGCTGCCGTAGCTCTGGTATTAAATCCAGAGTGAGCAAGCCCGCGTTTCGTCCTAAAGCAGCAAGTGATGATGAGCGGCCAAACGATTTCGTCAAACTATCGCTAAACATTAGAGTATTGCGCTGATCATTCAACTGTTCTTGATAATATTCCTCTAATACCTCTAACGAGCCAAGAGGCCGGCTACCTTCTCGCGCCCGATGAACTATTGAGGCTAGAGCAGCTGCATCACGGAGCGATAAGTTAAAACCTTGGCCAGCAACCGGATGAAGACTATGAGCTGAATTCCCCATAAGCAAAACGTTTCGCCGTACCTGTTCGTTCGCTATGCCCAACGCCAAAGGATAGAAGCCACGCTCCCCTATATTTTTAAACCGCCCAAGACGATAACCAAATATTTTCTGCAAACTCTGGAGAAAATCGGCATCACTTGAAGCCATCAACTGTTCTGCAATCTCGGTGGGTCGAGCCCATACCAGCGCACTACGATGCTGGCCGTCATAGTCAGCAAGCGGTAACAGGGCCATAGGGCCCTGATCGGTAAATCGCTCATAGGCGATGCCATTATGTGATTTTCCAAGTTCTACATTGGCAATAATAGCGGTTTGATTATAGGACGTCGTCTCACTATAGATACCCAGTTTCTGGGCAGTCTGAGACTCTGCTCCATCAGCAATTACCACTAAACTAGCCTCCACTAAGTGATTTTCTAATTCACTATTAGAGGAGTCACCCCCCTTTAGATGCATCTGCATGCCGGACGATAAAGGTTTGAGTTCTGCAACCTCTGTGTTCATATGGACCTCAACCTTAGAATGATTGAGGTGTTCAAGGAGCACTGAGCCCAACCATCGGTTTTCGACCACATAACCAAGGGCCTCAACATCGGCATCATCGGCAGTCATGCGTGTCAAACCCCCATGGCCACGATCGCTAACATGAATTTGGGTTATGTCGGACAGGTGTAATTGAAGCCTATCCCATAGGCCAACTGATTGATAAATTTTACGACTAGCCCAAGATAGAGCGGTAGAACGCGCATCAAAACTGGGGCTGTAAGTAGGTTGCGTTGCTGGCTGTATGGCCATCGATTGAGATTCAATTAGTAAAATTTTCAATCCCTGTTGCTCAGCTAGTAACAATGCCAAGCTAATCCCAACCATCCCTCCACCGACAATGGCCACATCGAAGTGGGCATCTTGCCGCTCTAATTGTTCGGTATTTTCCTGCGCCATCAGCTACTCATTACGTTGCCATTAAGGCTTCAATCTGATCTCGGGCTTTTGGCACACCAGAAGTAATAACCTCATTGCCGCCCTTCGTCACAACCACATCATCCTCAATACGCACTGCGATACCGCGCCACTTTTCGTCCACATTAGTGTTGTCCGGAGCGATATAAATACCCGGCTCTATAGTAACCACCATGCCTGGTTCATGAACGCGCCATTTATTGTCGATTTTATAATCCCCGACATCATGAACATCCATACCCAGCCAATGGCCTGCTCCATGCATATAGAATTCGCGATGAGCTTCCTCAGCAATTAATTCATCCACGTCACCTTTAAGAATTTCAAGATCTACGAGACCTTGGGTAATAGTTCGAATGGTTGCTTCATTAGCTTTGTTGTACTCGATACCAGGGCCAATAACTTTAATTGCATCTGCCTGAGCCTGTAAAACGATGTCATAAATAGCGGCTTGTGCTTCGCTAAACTTACCATTAACAGGAAAAGTACGGGTAATGTCCGCCGCATAATCTTGAAATTCACAGCCTGCATCGATCAGCACTAAATCCCCATCTTCTAGCTTGTCTCTGTTTTCAATATAGTGCAGTACGCAGCCATTTTTCCCACCGCCAACAATACTACTGTAGGCAGGTGCTCTAGCACCAGAAGCCATAAATTCATGTTCTATCTCAGCCTGCAATTGATACTCAAATAACCCCGGACGGCTTATTTTCATTGCACGACAATGGGCGCGAGCAGAGATCTCCCCCGCCTTGCGCATAACTTTAATTTCGGGAGCAGTCTTTATTAGCCTCATTTCGTTAACAAAATGGTCTAGGTCAACAAATTCACTGGGTGGTAATGCACCGTTACCCCTCTGGCTGCGAACATCGTTGATCCAAGCCATGAGATGCGCATCAAAATCTGGATCCTTGCCAATTGCGTAATAAACTCGATCCTTCCCTTCTAGCAGGCCAGGCAATATGTCATCAATGTCACTAATGGGAAACGCGTCATCAGCACCAAAATTATCAACTGCACCACCCGGACCCTCTCGATAACCATCCCAGGTTTCTCGCAGCGGATCTTTGTCACGGCAAAAAATGACTACCTCACCCTGCTCACGCCCAGGGATTAATGCCATAACGGACTCTGGTTCAGGAAACCCGGAGAGATAGGATAGCGTCACGTTCTGTTTATACGCATAGTGGGTATCTCTCGATCGTATTTTTTCAGGCGCGGACGCTATGATCGCGATGCTATTGCCATGCATTAGCGACATTAATTCTTTTCTTCGAGCTGCGTATTCTTTATTGGCAATCATCATATAGGCTCCATACTGTGCTTTTATATTTTACGATTTTAATGGATAGTTGGTTCAAGATCTGCATTTAGTTCAGGGTGCAAATCCGTGAAAATAACCTGCACCGCAATTCGGATATATTCAACTAATTCAGTGTAGTCACGCTCACCTTCATCTTCAGTTTCAAAATCAAGCGAAACCTGCCCAATGGCAGCAAGGTCATCTAAGGCTTCTTTACCTTCGCCTGAAACTTCAAAATTACTCTCCATGCCTTCAGCAAGTCCAGAGATATAGTTGCTAGCCCATTCCCCAACAGCACTCAACCGCTCTCCCAAGGGTAATTCATCCTCTGGCAATAATGGTTGGAAGAGAAAGGATACATCCTCTAGATTACTTAACGATGATTCAAAAAAATCACGCAAAGATGGTTGGGCTGCTTCACTTTGCTCTTCGGAAAGCGTAAGCCAATCGGAGGACGTCTCAATTAAATCATCAATACCCACAGCCCCACAAGTCAAGCGACCACAGAGAAAACCATGGAAAGCAGAAGGACTCGCCGTAATCTTGACGGCATAAAACAGTTCTTCAAGTTCTTCAAATGTCACATCAGTATCCCCCTAGTTTAGCACTGTATTCTAACATTCTTAGTATAAGGGCGCATCTGTGTTTCGCGTAATCTTATCATCTTGTAATTGACCATCCCCGCTACAATGCCTATAGTTATACGGTTTTACTCTTCCTTCTTTGTAGCGGTAAGTTTTTAACCATGACCGATAATGATAATTTTGAACAAAACCTGGACCGCTTAATCGAGCTCTGCCAGCAACTTAAGCGAGACAATCAGGCATTGCGCAATCGCGAAGTTGATTTACTGGGGGAGCGCAGCCAACTTATGAAAAAGAATGAGATGGCAAAGCACAAAGTTGAAACTATGATTAACCGCTTACAAGCCTTAAGTGCAGAATAATGATGTCAAACATTTCTTTAAAAATTCGTATTCTAGATAAAGAATATCAGGTTAATTGTGCTCCTGAAGAGCGCGAAGCACTGGAATATTCTGCAGAAATGTTAAATGAAAAAATGGAAGAGATACGAAAAGGCTCTCATATTATTGGTCTCGAACGTATCGCTGTCATGGCTGCACTTAATTTAGCCCATGACTTAATTCGAACCGAGAATACTGTTCAGAAACATACAGAGGCTTCTGGGGTGTTGAGTTCGATGAACTCAAAATTAAACTCTGTCCTCTCTGATTTGACGAATTAATCGAACAACTTCAAAAAACTTCTTAAAATTCTCTATGACTGCCGCTATTTTAAACGGATGCTCTGTTATAATGCTTTGTCCTGGGGTGTTTGCCAGCCAAGAAGTCCCTGAGCCGATAATTATTATCCGGCTTCTTTTTGTCAGCATTGTTGTGCAATTCCGTGCGTCGGAAAGCCTGATGTGCTGCTAGAGTCGCCAACTTGAACTCTTCGGTTCAAGGCCACGTTGGCAGCGGCACCCTGGGGTTTCATTATAGGTAGAGAGAAAATGGACAGTGGCGAAATTCGAGGCCAGCTACGCGTTAAACGATGCTCGTTGACAGAGCAACAACAGGAACTTGCCGCTCAGCAAATGTCGCTGCTAGTCAATAAAGAATCGTTCTTTATCCAAGGTAGCCGTGTTGGTGTATACCTAGCCAACGATGGTGAAATGGACCCCTCTTTACTTGTGTCTGCGGCTAGAACAGCCGGTTGCTACTGCTTTTTACCGGTTATAGACCCACTTAACGCGCATTCCCTTTACTTTGCTCAATACGATCTTGACACGGAATTAAAAGCTAATCGTTATGGTATTTTAGAACCAGTGGTCGAGCAGGCAATGATGTTATCGGCAAAAGACCTTGATATCTTGCTGATGCCACTAGTGGCCTTTGATAGAGAAGGAACCCGCATCGGCATGGGCGGTGGATTTTATGATCGCTCCCTGGCGTTTATGGCTGAAGCCGAATATCTAAAACCAACACTGATAGGTTTAGCTCATAGCCTCCAAGAAATACCCCATCTTATACGTCAGCAATGGGATATACCCTTACATTTAATTGCCACTGAAAAAGAGATCATATGCGTAAAACAAAAATAATTTGCACTATTGGACCGGCGACTGAATCCATCGAAATGCTAGAGAAGATGGCTTCAGCGGGAATGAATATAGCGCGACTAAATATGTCTCATGGTGACCATGCGTCACACGCCAAAATTATAAAATCTATCCAGACACTTAATAAAAAGCTAGACCATCCAGTTGCTATTTTGCTTGATACTCAGGGTCCTGAAATTCGTACCGGAGACATGGTGGACGATTTGCACCTCAATGAAGGTGACACCATTTCTATTGTTCCTCGTGGAGCAGAGAACGTGGAAGAATCTTCCATCCACATAAACTATGACGACCTTATTACTGACGTAAATATTGGCGACACCATCACGGTAGATAATGGTCTGATCAATCTTGAGGTTCTGGAAAAGCAAGATCGAGTAATGCAGGTTAAAGTGATTGATGGCGGTCTATTGAAAAGTAAGCGCCATGTTAATCTGCCGGGGATAAGAGTTAATTTACCCGCCATTACCGAAAAAGATCGGCGTGATATTGAATTTGGTACAGAGCAAGGCGTCGATTTTATAGCTCTTTCCTTCGTAAGAGAGGCTTCCGATATTCTCCAATTACGAGAGCTACTAGGCGATAAGTCTGAGGAAATTAAGGTTATTGCTAAGCTAGAAGATCAAGAAGCCATCACCAATATGGTAGCAATTATAGAGGCTGCAGACGGTATTATGGTAGCTCGAGGTGATCTGGGTGTTGAAATTCCCTTAGAGGTATTACCGCGCGTTCAACGGCGCATTATTCGCACCTGCGCAGAAATGGGTAAGAGGGTTATCGTGGCGACTCACATGTTAGAGTCGATGATAGAAAACCCTATTCCAACGCGTGCCGAGGTAACTGATGTAGCTAATGCCGTTTATGAAGAAGCCGATGCGATTATGCTGTCAGGCGAAACCACGGTAGGAAAGCACCCGGTTAAGTGCGTTGAGATTCTCGATCGAATTGCACGATCTACTGAAAGTAGTCGAGGTCTGATGTTTACAGATAATTTGATTGTCGAAAACGATAAGCAGCAGATTGCAAAAGCAGCGGTTACTTTAGCGGAAGCTATCGCCGCCAAAGCAATAATTGTCCCCACTCGCCGAGGCCGAATGGCCAATCGTGTGACAAATTGCCACCCTCAGGAGTCTATCATTTGTGCATTTACTGACAATAGTCTGACAATGCGCCAATTGATGTTAAATCGAAATGTCTTGAGCTATCAGATTGCATTTAGCGAAGATCCTGAAAAAACCCTCGCGGCTGCGGCTGCGATAATGCTTCAACGAAATGATTTTTCTGCAGATGATCCCGTCGTGGTTATTTCAGATGCATTAGCAGGGTCAGGTTTCGAGGCAATTCAAATACGTAAAATATCTGACCTGCTTTAACTGCCAATGAATTGAATGACATCCATTAGCTACCAAGAAAAAGCTGGTAGGCCTCGTTATGAGTCTCGTCTTCATAGCGATAACCCAATTCATCCAAAAAGCGCTTGACCTCAAGTCCATCTTCTTTAGACGCCTGAAATCCAACGAGCACCTTACCAAATGCCGACCCATGGTTGCGGTAATGGAACATTGAAATATTTAACCCACTACCTAACTTAATGAGGAAATTGGCTAAAGCGCTGGGACGCTCCGGAAACTCAAATCGAAATACCTGTTCTTCGCCTACCTGAGGTGAGCGACCACCGACCATATGTCGTATATGAGATTTCGCTATTTCGCTATCAGTGATATCAGAAACTGGATAGCCTTTTTCCAGAAGCTCTTTAACTAGCTCAAATCGATCACCATCAATGGACACCTTGACGCCAACATAAATTTGCGCCTGACGGGAATCACTGTATCGATAATTGAACTCAGATATAGTGCGTTTACCGATCGCTTTGCAAAATTTAGCGAAACTTCCTGGTTGCTCCTCTAAGGTAACCGCCAATATGGCTTCACGCTTCTCACCAATTTCTGTGCGTTCAGAAATATAGCGCAGGCGATCAAAATCAATATTTGCCCCGCACTGAACAGCCACTAATGTCTGCCCTTGTATACCACTTTGTTCCACATATTTTTTTAGCCCCGCGGCACCCATAGCGCCGGAGGGCTCACAGATTGCGCGAGTATCGTTATAGACATCTTTGATTGCAGCGCAAATTTCATCGGTGGTAACCGTAATGACTTCATCAACCAGATCCTTGAGAATTCGAAAAGTTTCTGTGCCAACTTCGGCCACCGCAGTACCATCAGCAAAGATGCCAACTTCTTTTAACGTTACCGGTCGCCCCGCTTTCATAGCCGCATCTAGACAGGCCGCATCATCAGACTCTACGGCGATCACCTTTACACCTGGGCGGACATATTTTACATAGGCCGCTATCCCAGCACATAGGCCGCCACCGCCAACTGCTACAAAAATGACGTCCAAATCTCCAGGTAACTGACGCAAAATCTCCATACCGACGGTACCCTGCCCAGCAATAATATCAGGATCATCAAATGGATGAATGTAAGTCAGCCCCTCCTCGGCAACAAGCTGATTAGCATGATCTGCTGCCGCGTTATAAGTGTCACCGAACAAAATAACCTTTGCCCCCCAACCACGTACCGCATCCACCTTAATGAGAGGCGTTGTTTTGGGCATGACAATAGTCGCATTGATGCTCATCTTCTGAGCCGCTAGGGCTAACCCTTGGGCATGATTGCCTGCGGATGCTGCGATAACGCCACCTGCTCTCTCCGCTTCAGATAACTGTCGTAACTTATTGTAAGCACCACGCAGTTTAAATGAAAACACCGGTTGCAAGTCTTCGCGCTTCAACAGCACCTTGTTATTTAGCCGCTTTGAAAGCAAAGGTGCCGCGTCTACGGGCGTTTCTATGGCCAAATCGTAAATACGAGCATCGAGGATTTTTTTAACGTACTTCTGCGGCATGAGTAACCCAAGTTATTGAACAAAGACGCAATGGTAAGTTTATATGACTCTATACGCCAGTACGTTGTTTAGGGATAACCTGGAAATATCTTAATTGAAGTGATGATTCTGATTTCCAAAATAAATCACCGTATACTTGTGATAGTAATTTAGACAACCAACTTGTGTGGGGTATTACGTGGATCAAGACCAACTTAAACAGGCAGTAGCTCAAGCTGCTGTTGATTATGTCGTTAAAAAAATCGAATCTGACAGCATTGTCGGTATCGGTACTGGCTCTACAGCCAACTGTTTTATTGATCTTATAGTCCAGCACAAACATAAATTTTTAGCTACCGTTGCTAGCTCAGAAGGTTCTGCCGAGCGTCTGCGCAGTCACGGCATCCAGGTTTTTGAGTTAAATGCTGTCTCAGAAGTCACCATTTATGTCGATGGCGCTGACGAAGCTAATACGCGGCTAGAATTGATTAAAGGCGGTGGCGCAGCACTCACCCGAGAGAAAATTGTGACCGCAGTGGCTAATGAATTTGTCTGCATTGCTGACGAGAGTAAATGGGTGAAAAACTTAGGTACTTTTCCTCTCCCAGTCGAAGTTATCCCAATGGCCCGAAGTCATGTTGCCCGAGAGCTCGTTAAATTGGGTGGCGATCCAGTGTGGCGTGAGAATGTTGTCACTGATAATGGAAACCTAATCCTTGATGTACATCACCTTCATCCAATAGGTTCAGCATGTGAGTTAGAGGAAAAAATCAATCAGATTACCGGGGTAGTCACGAACGGTTTATTTGCCTTAAAACCTGCCGATATTTTATTTTTGGCAACCCAACAGGGCATAGTTACTCATCACCCAGCCCGCTAAGTAACACTAGCCTTGAGACATAAGCTCTCGCAAATCGATAATTGCGGCATTAGCGCGACTGATATAGGACGCCATAACCAGAGAATGGTTGGCCAGCAAACCAAAGCCTTCACCGTTAACAATCATTGGTGTACGAAGTGGTCTTTGTGTCATTTCAAGCTCTCGAATTATTTGCCGCAGACTGACGGTAGCATTTTTTTGCGCCAGTACGTCACCAAAATCGACCTCAACCGCTTTTAAAAAATGAACGAGTGCCCATGCTGTGCCCCTCGCTTCATAGAACACATTGTCGATTTGCCACCAGCTCGTTTTAACCACCAATTCTCCAGGCGTCGCTGTAGACTGTCGAGCGCCCAGGCTCCCTGATAAGTCAGTGTTAATACGTCGCTGACCAACGCTTGCCGATAAACGTTGAGAGAGACTACCCAATCGCTTTTCTACTGTGCCGAGCCAGTAACGCAAATTATCGGCTCTAGCGTAAAATTGCGCATCAAAAGCCTCCTCATCACTCAAGCGCTCTAGATAAGAAGTCACGTAATTTCGACCTTCTCTGTACTCCACCTCAGGCCAAGGTGCAGCCCACCGTACATGGTCAACATTAAATCGCGGCTCAGCCAGAGATAGATCAGGATCCTCTGCAGACTGCGATTGAGAGCGACTAAAAGACTCTCTCATCGCTTTACTAAGGTCTCTAACTTGAATTACTACGCCATATTCCCAGCTCGGCTGGTTATCTAGCCAAATCCCTGGAGGCATAATATCGTTACTTAGATAACCACCTGGTTTATCTAGCAAGACATCGACAACATTGACTAAAGCGCTAGCCGTCGTTACACCAATAACAGCGCCAGGATTGGTCTCTACATAAATATTGAATTCGGCGGGCTCTTGGCTCCAGTACCAACCTAAAAGCAGCAACAAGACAAGGGCAACTAAAGTGGTATAAAGGCCAACACGTAATTTTTTAGGCGCATTTTTACCAATATAATCTTCAGACAACGTTTCGCCAGCAACGCTAAACAATCGTCGCCAAGCGGTCATTATTTTTTTAAAAAATCCCATCAATGATGATCCATCACTTTCGGTTTAACTAGGCTTTTTACCTCTAACTCGGCGCTATAGTCACCGCACTCATCTGTCTGTAATGTAACCTCTGTTTTAACACCATCCATCAGAGAATTATCCATATTAAAAAACATGATATGAAAAGCACCCGGTTTAAAAACTACAGTTTCGCCAGCAGCTATTAATACTGATTGCATCTGGCGCATCCGCATTAGTCCGTCCACATGTCGATGCTGATGGAATTCAATGCGGTTGGTGAGGGGTGACGTAGCCGATAAAATCTGGCAGTCAAACTCTTCCACATTAGAGACTGTTAGAAAAGCCGCCGTCACTTTCTGACCCGGAGGCATCGTACGTATGTACGCACCACTAATCATTAACGAGGCTGGTTGCAATTTCTTATCTATCACTTGAGCCATTAGCCCTGACGCCATTAGTGAGCCCACCAATGTCATACCCGAACTCAGAATTACTAAGATAAAAAATCGCTTCATAAATATGCCCCTGTGTATAACTATACAGGATCAAACTTATTTAGGTCTGGGCATTAAAGCGTTTTGTGAATTAGATCATCAAATTAGGTCGTCCCAGCCTGCAAAATATCCATAGGCGATGAAATAGGGATACAATAAAGCTTAGTAACCGTAATTATCGTTTAATCATCCAAAAAACCTCAAGTCAGGAAGCCGAAGATGGACAAGTTGTTCAAAACAACCTTAATTTTACTAACCTATTTGTTAGCATCGCTGAGCTTCGCACAAAATTCCTTTTCCGATAATATCTCTTCGCCGGCTAAAAATAATAGGCTCGCATCACCAGACGCCGTGTTTTTGCCAGTAGCGCAAGTTTATCAAGTCGCCATTGAGATCAAAGAGAGTGAATTAATCCTGAATTGGTCGATTGTTGAAGGGTACTACCTTTATCGCGATCGATTTAACTTTAGCGCTGTCGATGCAACGAGCCAATTAGAAGCGCCCATCTTTGAGACCGGCAAGCGCAAGTGGGACGACTTTTTTGAAAAAGAGCTAGAGGTCTATTACACAACAACATCCATCGTCCTTCCCTACAAGGCAGAAAGCGACCAGATGGAAATCCAAATCGAGTCTCAAGGCTGCGCTGATGCGGGCCTCTGTTATCCACCGTATAAGCAATGGCTTACGGTTGATTTTCTCAGCGGCAAAGTTGAGATCAGCAACACTCCATCTGCCGCTGCACAAGCCGCCATGCAAGGTGGCTCAATCATTAACCCCAGACAGCAGGAATTCTCTCTAGGCGTGGTTCTCATATTCGCCTTATTAGGTGGCATGATATTGAATCTAATGCCCTGTGTTTTCCCAGTTCTCTCAATAAAAGCTCTCAGCTTTACTATGACACATCAAACCGCATCAAGCCGACGATCCCATGGCTTGGCTTATACCGTAGGTGTGGTCTCTAGTTTTGTTGGAATTGCATTCGTCATGCTTAGCTTACGAGCGGCCGGCGAAGCTATTGGGTGGGGATTTCAACTTCAGTCGCCTCTGTTTGTCATGTTATTAATCTACCTATTTTTTATTATGGGATTGGCTTTTTCTGGTTATTTAGAAATAGGCTCTAGCCTCATGTCGATAGGGCAGTCTTCAGAGCGAGATGAAAGTCTGTCGTCTTCATTCATGACAGGCGTCTTAGCCACCACTGTTGCTAGCCCATGCACCGCACCCTTTATGGGCCCAGCACTTGGCTTTGCAATAGCTCAACCAAGCTATTTAGCGCTATTAGTGTTTGCCTTTTTAGGCCTAGGTATGGCGTTACCTTTTGTTCTACTCGCCTGGATTCCTAGCCTAACCGCCAAGTTACCTCGCCCAGGAGCTTGGATGGATAGCTTCAAGCAATTTCTAGCCTTCCCCCTCTATATCACTGGGGTATGGCTAATCTGGGTCGTTGGCAGACAAACAAGTGTAGATATTGTTGCTACCATCATTATCGGCTTAGTTTTAATTACAATGTCTATTTGGTTAACCAAATTAAGGCAGGCCGCAGGACATAAAATAACCACCCTATCTTTTGCAAATTTATTTGCGGCCTTATGTCTCATAGGAGCCATCACTATCCCTGCTTGGTCAATCACTAAAGATACTGAGCCAGCGCGATGGGAACCCTATTCCCAGCAACGTCTCAGTGAATTACGACAGGCGCAAAAGCCCGTTTTTGTTAATTTAACTGCTGATTGGTGTATTACCTGCCTAGCCAATGAGAAAATTGCTTTTACTAATGCGTTCTATCAAAGCTTAAGTGACAATCAGGTAACCTACCTGAAAGGTGATTGGACCAACAATGATCCTGAAATCACAAAACTACTCAACCAGTTTCAGCGCAGTGGTGTTCCGCTCTATCTTGTCTACCCAGAAGGCGAGG